>Ga0123342_1000822_pt1 | contig 50758 bp, 15 predicted proteins | sample Turbeawhitnodule_FD_89960 | JGI IMG/M metagenome (GOLD analysis project Ga0123342, IMG submission 89960) | Root nodule microbial communities of legume samples collected from Mexico - Turtle bean Mexico white nodule | ecosystem: Host-associated > Plants > Roots > Nodule | place: Mexico: Nepantla...
CATTATAATTCTAATTTTCTGAAAGGTAACTATCTCGATTTTATATATAATATACAAAAATATATGATATATTCATTTCTATAGAATCTTGGTAAAAGTTTTTTCTTTCTTATCTTCTAAGTTATTATAAGTAAAGAGAAAATACTCAATTATTTAAGTTTGTAATTGGTCTTGAATGATAGTTAAGGACTGAATATAGAGAATCATAAAAAAATCTTACAAGCATTTCTACCTTTATCAATAAGATAATAAACCAAAATTTCAAATTTTTTGGAGTTGCAGTTTGAGAAATGTGGGGGTACAGAAAGCAAGACACTAATCGTTGAAGTTGTTTTTTTTTGGGCCCTATTCAATTTTTGACGCCTGATTCCCCATCGCCTGCAAAGTCCGTCAACGATGGACCATAGTGTGGGCTTCTATATATCAGGCCTCATTGTTTTTTAATGGATTTAATTTTTGTATTTTGCTATAGTAAATTAATTTATATTTTTCAACTGATTAAAAAATATTTGTATCATTTTAAAGACTGAGTTCACGAGTTTTCTAAATCTTTATAAACTTTCCTCAGTAGAAATCAAATTCAATAATACCCTTTAGATGTTCGCATGAAGAAAATATGAAGTTGGTACTCATGCAACTGAGAAAATTGAAAATACAAAAAACCAATAAAACCTTAATCAATTGATTGAGATGCACATTTGGAGATGTTCGTGAAATCAATATTTGCTTTGATGTTCGTGAAATCCATGTTGCTCTGAAATGTTGATGACATTGATTATTATCACAATGGGGTGAAAGCGAGTTCTTCACTAGATATTGAATATTTTCCCTCTAAACTTTCCTCATAACATTTTTTAGAATGTTTAGTTCTATATTAATCAAACACTTTTTTTAAACTGTACTTTTAATCCCTTTTCAACTTATATATGATTAGATTACAATAACAATAAAAATTTATAATGGCAATAGCAAAAGGAAATCTCTGGAAATAATACTATTTTTGTTATCTTAATAATGTAAAAAGGTATATCCTCAATTTGAATTTACAAATTACAATTATATATCAATAAGGTTTTACAAAACTGTATAGATATTTATATTTATACTTGTTTCTCCCTTATCAGGCGGATTATTATAATACTAACAAAAAACACACAAGCTTACATTTCTTATTAAATTAAAATATATACAATTTTGTAAAAAATAATATTAAAAAATATATAACCATTACTTTTTTAAAAATAAATTATTTAACTATTTTAAAATAAAAAAGTTATTCAATTACTTACTTTGTTAAATAAATAAATAATGTTTTATTTATTAAAAAATAAAATTATTAATTAAAAGATTATACGTATATAACATATCTATATATTATATAATATCTATATATTATATAATATCTATAATTGTGAATTATATAAATTGACAATAAAAATTTATGTCATAATTATATTTCAGTTTTTTGAAAAAAAGATATTTTTCATAACTTTCAAATTAATATAATTTTTTTAAAAATTTATATTAAAATGGTGTTAAAATTGCCATAAATCCAATCACAAATATTTTTTTTAATAACCATTTTAAAGACGTATCACATTCAAGTATTTATATAATGGTTTACACAGATTTAGAAGCTCATTTTTATGTATCTGCATACTTAATATTTTTCCATGAAGTTAATATTTTTCAGCAATTGAAATGGTTAAAAAAAACTATTAGCATACATTAAAAAACCTCTTCACATCCAGATTTTAACGAAAGGCCAGTGAAGAGAAGCAAGAGTGGTAAATCAAACGACCTAATGTCTTCAAAAGGAGATGAACAATGGCAGCAATAGATAAACAGAATATAACACTGAGTAGCAACAAGAAAACACCGATACAGAGAAAACCCTAAAAAAACAAGGTTGAATTGGTGTGGGGGAATTTTTCCCTGTCATAGTCGGTTTGTGAATAACGTTGTCAATTAATCATATCATATCCTAATGTTAATGCTAATAGCTGTATCCATAATAAATATAACAACACCTTGCTTCAGTTGCAGTGAAACACCATTGATGCTTTGGTGGCAAATATTCAGAAGACGGAAGAGGAATGGATGAGATAAGTGAGCGCCAAAGCCAACATCATCAACACATACGCAACCCCTTGATCTATGGACGTCCCTGCACAATGTATGTCAAAAAGCCACAAAAACGAATCGATAAGTAACCCAAGCACATTTTCAGATCCAGCGAAAATAAACAAGTAATTTCTATTGAATTTTGGAAGCAGATCTGAAAAAAAGAACAGTTACCGTCGCTGGTGGGAGGAGGTGCCGGAGGCAGGGATTGCGCATGGGCGGAGAGAGGAACGTAAAGAGTGAAGATGAGAGAGAGAAGCAGAGCCAGCAATCCGAAACCAAACGAAAACCTGAAAATGGCCATGTTTATGGTTTCGGCACACACGCTGTTTCTCTCTCAAGTTTGTAAGGTGCGGTGATGGGAGCAAGAGACGGCGCACGGATTTTAACAGGCTGAGGCCGTTACCTTACGAAGGGGAGAAAAAAGAAAAGCGGAGAGAGGCAACCGGTGAAGCCGGTATAACATAGCAGTGGTGGGGCCCACCCGCATGTTATGAGCTTGCTAAGCCCATGTGATTGCCGATTTCGGTTTGGATTTCAACCAGTCACACCGCTGACACTCTGTTACCTTTTGGCGCCATATGCTTTTTTTTTTCTAACTTTCCTTTTCAAATCCATCGAATTTTATTTTTAGAATCTTAATAATTTGTTAAATCAAAAAAAGTATCTCACTTTATATTATAATTTAATTAAATTCTTTTTTTTTGTAGTATGGGGATATGGTGTTGCCTTAAACGGCTATTTTACCTTATTTATTTATTTATTTATTTTTATCTTTGAATTAGGAATTACTAACGTCCGATAACTTAATATTTTTGTTGACTTTTTTAGTATATAATTTAAATTTTGATTTAAATACAGAGAATAATTAGTATATTTATAACTTTGAAAGACTGTGTAATGAATGACGCGTTTGTTTCAAGAAAAGTTGATAAATTATGAAGGTCCACCTTAGAATTTTGTGCATGGTTATTAGCATCTACAATAATTACTGTAATGATATGAAAATTTAAAGCATTAAACAGTTTACAAATTATACACGAGAAAGGAAATTTATGGATTATCAAAACTGTATCATAGGATTTAACCTTCCATATACATCATTCTTTGGAATAAATGTACATTTTGAGAGAAAAAAAAGTTAGTGTATATTTAAAAGAAATGAAAAAACTATGCTAAGAATGAAATGAATGTTATATGAAATTAGAGTGATGTGTCTGATATAAAAGTATTTATAATAGAAGAAAATAAAAAAATATACAATGTTGAAAGTTATAATTATGTTATGTATAAATTAATTTTTAATTAGTAGTCTATGTATAATCTAATTTTAGTTTATATAAAAATATATTATTATTTTTTAAACGTTTATAAATCATTAATAAAATTTGAAGATTGTATAATATCCCAACAAATTTAGTTAATCACTTTGGCTGATATTTTGAAGGTTTGACTAAATGTAAAAAAATTGTTTCACCTTTTCTTTTTGATGTTTGGTACAATAACTTTCAAGCAGTAATTAAATATAGTCAAACCATTATAAATAGCCAAATAGAAAAGAAAAAAAAAGTGTTACTGTTGTGGTTAAAACTTAAAACGCAAAAATCAAGTGAATACATTTGTTAAACAGTTTACATTTTAAAAAACTGATCTTAAATATTTAGGAGTCAGTCTACCTAATTATAAATCACAAAAAAATCTCACATCTATTAGACGATTATATATATAGAAAAATTATCATTAATATATTATTTTTCCTTATTTTTACTTTACAACTTCTTTTAGTAATAAAATATTACATTTAATAAATAAAATAAATATATTTTTTTAAAAAAGAATATTTTTATTGTTAAACGAAAGTAAAAAAAATTATAGTGTGAAACTATCATTATATATAACAAAATCAGGAAATTGGAGTTAAATTTTACCAAACCATTCCTAACAAAATATTATACAAAAAATTATTAAATAATAATTAAATTTAAAATTTAAAATTTAAAAATAATTAGTTATTATATTAACTAAATTAAATATTAATTTAAAAATTAAAAAAATTATTAGTATGTAAAGTAGTTTGTATTATTAATAAAGATTTATAAAATAATTTTTAAATTAATATCTAAATTAACTAAATTTTAGTTACTAATATTTTAATTTTAAATTGGTTTTTAAAAGACTAATAGAAATTAATTTAAAATAATAAATAATTAAATTTTAATAATTAAAGTTAAATATTAATTTAAAAATTAATTTATTAAAAAAATATTTTATATATCAATAATTATTTTAATTTATAAAAATATTTATAATTTAATTAAATAGTAATTAATTATTTTAGTTTTTAAAATTTGTTTTATTTAATAATTTTTTTTGTGAAAATAATATATTTAATGAAGACAAATAAGTTTACTGAAACCTTTGTTCTAACAGTTATTTTATTTTAAGAGCATTTTAATGCTCAAGTTAAGAAATAGAAGAAGTAAACAAAAACGTTTCTATATTTTTTTTTTTTTGGAGAGGTAGGCGTTGTTTGTATGCACTCTCCTTTGAATAAAAACAAGGTGTCAGATTATATTTTTTGGACTGACCCGCGGGTTAAGTTAATATTTTTAATCTCTTACTCTGTTTTCGGTCGTTCTGTTTTTTTTTTTAAATTAAAACTTAAAATTAAAATAGTTTACAAAATTAATTATATTATTTAAAAAGATTAAAAAAATATAACATTACTACAAATTAATATTATCAATTATAATAAAGTAATTTAATATATAAAACTTATTATTATTTTTTAATTATGAGTAGTAATTAATAAATTAGAAAATTAAAAAAATATTTATATAATTAAATATTTGAATATATATATGTCATATATTTGTAAGTTTTGCTAAAAAAAATTAATATAAATGACTATTTTTATATTCATTATAATTAATCAAAATTGTCATATAGAATAAGAAGTTCGAGATTGAAGCATAATTTATTCATTTACACTTTAAAGTTTTAATCGTTATTTTTTTACTCTAATTAGGAATAAATTAACTGTTGTAAAATTCATTTAATTAAATTTATTTTAATCTTGACGGTTGTATTTGTTAATTTTATATTTTAGTGGTAGTAGACCATTTAATATTTTTCAAAATAGATGGTATCGTTGTAGCATCTAACTAGATAGTTTGATGGAGCAGTTACCGATACGAGTGAGTTGAATCACGTGAAAGTATAAGTTGTTTTTCGGAATCAAAATAAGAAATGAAATTCAAGTAGAAGAATTGTCTTAAAAACATAGCTGAAAGCAAAACCTTTTCAAAATACGAAGAAACAGAGTTAACAGTAGTACTAAAAGCAAACAATAATTTTAAAAAGTTAAAAACTAGAACAATATATAAATAAAAATATTTTTTTTAATATCCGTAAAGCAGAACAACTTATAAAAAGTGATAAGTCGTTGACTTGGTTAAAAAAACAAGGTTCTAATGGTGTACTTGTCTTTTTTTATTGGGTCCAAAGCTCATCTTCTTGTATTATTATGATAGCAAAATATTGATCGTCAAGTGGTTTGAAAGGTTGGTCTTATGTTCCTTTTGTTTGGTCCGTCAGGTGTGCCTTCTATTTCTTGCTCATGCTTTGGTTTGGTTTTCTTGTTTGAGAGACACATTTCTCCTTTGATGTGGTTTTTTGTTTTGCATGACGCTATTTCGTGAGATTAAGAATTTTTTGTGTTTTATTTTGAAGGTTTGCTTTTATTGTAGAGTGCTTAGAAATGTTGTTCAGATTTTTTTTATATAAGAGTTAGAATACCTTTTATCTTTTGTTTATATTTATATTTATTTATTGTTTGCTTATTAAAAAAAACTATAAACATTAAAGATAAATGATCAAATTTTATAGGAACATTTATTAGAGTTTTCTTAATTTTTCTCCTCGTTTACCTTGACATGGAAGACTAAAGTGTGACTAATTTTCTTGTTATTTGATGATGAATTATGACTTTGAATTAGTTAACCAAATACTTTATCCTTCCAAATGAATCTCTTTATATAATTATTGAAAAAAAATAAAAGTATATTGATAGTATTAATTAAAGAGACAATTATTCAATAACGAAGGACTATGAAAAAACATATTTGTCGTGAAATTATAATTTTTCTACATTATTATAGTAAAATTGTTAAGGGGTATAGTTTTATAGGTTGTGAAAATACGAATATTTATAGGGTAATGAAATTTTCACATTCATCCAATAAAAAAACTCACTTCACAGCTCAAAATAATATTTTATTTTTCAATTTAAAATTCTAATATACAATTTCTCTATTATTAAAGTGGATATAATTTTTTTAAGGAGTGTAAAAGGTTTTATTTTCCATATTTATACGATGGTGAAGGTGGGGAAGATAGAATGCAAAAAGAGTGGTGAATGATAATGATGGCCGTTGCAAGACCAAACTCCGCCAACATCGGAGACATGCAGCGCCCATTTGCGTTCTGCGAACATCATAATCAAAATCTTAGGTTATTCAGGAACAACGTTAACGCCACAAAAACACTCCTACTTCAACCCCTCACTGCACCAACATTCATTACTCACATTTCCCGTTTTCAACCTCCCTTGCACATTCCGTTTCTTCTTCTCTTCATCTTCTCCGTTACTTTTTCTTTCTTCTGTTCCCACCTTCAGTATTGCTTAATTCATCAAAACCACCACCACCATCATCACACCACCTTGCAAACAAATTCCTAACCTCCTCCCCCCCCAAAAAAAAACCTTCTCTCCCGTGTCAGTGTGCTTGGTTTTGCGCCTTGCCAAGCGTATGATTTTGTCATCTTTTGAATTAGTATTCTACGATTTCGTTATCTGTTTTGTTCATACATAAATCACACTTTTGACCGGATCCTTTACATTGTAAACAATTAGCAGATGCGGCCATAATGGCGGTTGCGGTGACCGTAAAAATTTGTAACGCTGTGGCTGAAACCGCGATCAAACATACCAATTTTCAAAAACATTTTGTCGAAATGATATTGGTTCCCTGTCTGATGGTGTTGTAATTTTCAATTAGGCTATACGAAATCACACTGTGCATGGATTAATTTTTCGCATTACGTTACGTTCTTCCCAATTCCTATTGTTTCAACGTTACGTTACGTTGTTTTTGTAGATTTTGATCAATTGAAGGTGCCGGAATGGAACAGTTCCGGCATATCGGAGAGGTGTTAGGGAGTCTGAAAGCGCTTATGGTTCTGCGCGACGAAATCCAAATCAACCAACGGCAATGCTGTTTGATCCTGGAAATATTCAGTTTGGCGATGGACACGATCGCGGAGGAGATACGGCAGAACCTGAAGCTGGAAGAGAGGAACAGCAAATGGAAGGTTCTGGAATTTCCTCTGAGTGAGTTGTGCAGGGTTTTCAAGGAGGGAGAGCATTACATAAAGCAGTGTTTGGATTCCAAAGGTTGGTTGGGGAAAGCCGTCACCCTCTCTCACCACCGAGACTGCGTGGAGTTCCACATCCACAACCTCCTCTGCTATTTCCCGGCGGTGATCGAGGCCATCGAGATTGCAGGGGAGGTTTCAGGTTTGCACCCGGAGGAGAAGGCAAAGAAGAAGGTGATACTGGATCGGAAGTACGACGTGGAGTGGAACGACCCGGAGCTGTTCCAATGGAGGTTCGGGAAGCAGTACCTGGTCCCGCGCGGCATTTGCAAGAAGTTGGAGAACGCGTGGAGGGAGGACAGGTGGAGGCTCATTGAGGCCATCAGGGACAAGACTCCGAAGGAGGGTGGTTCTGCTGCGTTCAGGAAGAGCGAACGTGGCCTCGCTAATATGCTCCTCAAGAAGCTTCTTAACGGGTCGGAGATCAGCCCGATTGCGGTGCTTGTCGGGTCCAAAGATTACCAGGTGAGACGCCGGTTGGCCCACCTGAGGGATTTCAAGGAAATTCAATGGCTGGGGCAGAGTTTCGCGTTGAGGAACTTTCAAGGGGAGAGAGAAGCGCACCAGGGTGAGGTCTCTTCTCTGCTCTCGCTTTCGCACCCCAACATAGTGCAATACCTTTGCGGGTTTTACGACGAGGTGAAGCAAGAGTTCTCTCTTGTGATGGAGTTGATGAAGAAGGATTTGTGGACTTACATGAGAGAGAACTGTGGTCCCAGGAGGCAGATTCTGTTCTCTGTCCCTGTTGTGGTGGATCTCATGCTTCAGATGGCCAGAGGCATGGAGTACCTTCATTCCCAAAACATTTCTCATGGACAACTTAACCCATTGAATATTCACCTCAAGTCAAGGAACTCCCAAGAGGGTTATTTTCAGGCAAAGGTTGCAGGCTTTGCCTTGTCTTCTGTCAACAATGGTAGTGCTGACACTGGTGCCATTCATGACTTTAGCCCTTTCACTTGGTATGCTCCTGAAGTTCTAACCCGGTTGGAACAAACGCAGAATGTCCTCTGTTCTTCTACAGAGAAAGCCGATGCCTACAGCTTTGGGATGATATGCTTCGAGTTGTTGACAGGGAAAGTGCCTTTTGAAGAAAACCATTTTCAAGGAGACAGAATGGTCCAAAACATCGAAGTCGGTGAGAGACCTTTGTTTCCTTACCATTCCCCGAAATACCTTGTGAGTTTGATCAAGAAGTGCTGGCAAACTGACCCTGCTCAGCGTCCCAGCTTCTCCTCCATCTGTAGGATTTTGCGGTACACCAAAAAGTTCCTTACCATGAACTCAGAGTCCCAAGTCACCAACCCTGAGCTCAACGTTCTTGAGGCTCCTCCTGTTGATTGCTGCGAGATAGAGACAATGTTCCTTAAGAGCTTTTCCACCGAGAGGTCGTCTTGTGTCTCCGCTGTGTCGCAGATACCCTATGAAATGTTTGCTTATAAGGTTGTGGAGAAAGAGAAAATGAATCCCAAAAACAGCGGTACTAAAGATGAGTGCTGCGAGCACCACCGAAAGGATGGATATAGGAGTGAAAGTGATGAGCCAAGAACACTCTGTGATGATGATAACGCATTCATAGTGGAAGATCCTCTCCCTCGAACAACCTACCCCACATCAGTTTGTGACGCACGAACTGTTTCCTTTCAAGTGCCCTACAAGAAAACTGTTAGAATAAAGAAGCAAACACATCTAAAGGAAAAAAAGGACCAAGGTCAGTTCACTTATATATATGTATATCGTTTCCAAGGGGTTTTATTCTAAGTGTTCATCACGGTTTCTTTCTAGTGCTCTTGAGAATGAACTTTCATCTTCTTTACGTTAAAAGATCATTCATGCACACCTTGTGTTAATATATACCAACAAGAGAAAGAAAGAAAAGAGAGAAATGTGAATGTGGTAGGTAATATAATACAATATGACAAACACAAAAGAGGCAAAATGGAAGGTGTTCATAGCATGTTTGCTAGCATAATACATATTTTGCTGAATTTGATTGCAAGAAACTAAATGCATATGAAACTGGTTTAAACAGGAACGCCAAAATTGCGGCCGACAAAATCATTACCATCTACATCGAGTCGAGTTTCAAGGACGAGAAAGGTGAATACACCATCACCGGTTCCAAGCAGTTTGAGCCCCAGTAGAAGACGATTTACCCTGGGGTCTGAATCGGATCGCAGCTCTAAAGGGAATCGATCACCATCACCGGCTCAAACCAGGTTGAGCCCCAGTAAAAGACGGCTTACCCTGGGGTCTGAATCGGATCGCAGCTCCAAAGGGAACCGATCGCCATCACCATTGCCCATTCCTTCAAGGAAAAAACACGAGGGTAATTTGTCGGATCATAAGGGCAGTTTAAGGTCGAAGAAAGTGGATCAGTCAGCATTAACTAGATATGGTAGAATGACAGATAGTTCAAGGATGAAGTTGAACAAATCTTTGAGCCCGGGAAGAATGAGACGTGCCAACACTGAGACCAATTTGAAGGGGCTCACGCCACCCCGTCCATTGAGCAATGCAGGAACATCCACAAGGAGCAGAAAAAGTGATAATGTCTCAGTTTCGGACAACGGTTCAAGGATGTCAACAGGTAGGTTTTCGCCGTTGGCAGTCACTCCCCCAAGCCCCTTTGAGAAGAAAACAGACAAGCGGTCATCTTTCTGACTCCGAAAGCAGTTTTGTGAAGAAAAGAGGAAGCATGTCACCGTTTGCATCGATCCCTTTGTTATACAACTTGTGGCCATGTCTCAGATTATGGCCCTTTTCACTTTCACGATGACTTGTGGTGGAAGATTCTCACGTGTTTTAGATTATTTGACAAGCCCTTTAGGTAAGGGGTACACTCCCTTAGACGTCGGTTCTTGTTCCTGTTCCATATCACTTAGAAGTGTAGTGAATTTAAAAACTTTCTTCTTATTCAACTGAGAGATGATTTTAAAGGTAAAACCGTGACGAAACATCAATCCTATCTTTCGAACTTGAGGTCAAAACACTCATCAACCTATCTTTCTTAGTTTGCACAGTTCTAGTCCTTTGACTGTTTTGCGTCATTCGAATCTTCCCCACCTTTATATGTTCCTGCTTAAAACAGGCATATCTTATGAGGAAAGTATGGAAGCTCAAAATGTAGCTTGTTAAGGGAAGGTTAGAAGCATAGTTGTATATTGGCAATCTTTTGGAGGTTTCTTGTGTTTTAGGAGAAGAGTTTTTGCATCTCAACTGTTGGTGGAGGGAGATATTTGTATGTATAAATTAGGTTATACTTTCACATCCCTTTAGAAGAAAAATGGTTGGATGTGAAATTATCATGATACTATGAAATTATTGGAGGTTGCCTCTCCAATTCTCTATCCTTTTTATTTCGATCTTCTCAAAATCAAATTAGGATTTCAAATATCTCGATAAAATGATTTATTTTATTAAACAATTTTATTTATAAAATTAGAACAACGTTCACTTAAACAAATAAGTATTTATGAAGTTATTATATTAATTCATTTTTAAGCTCTTTGATTTAAGTTTTATTCTATTTATAAAATTGGGACAAACACATGTCTTTATATTTAATCTTATTATTTTTTTGGTTTGACACCATATTTAATCTCTATGAAGGGAAAATTTGTATGAGTTGAATTATATGTTTAATGCAATTAATATTGAACTTAAAATTATTGGGTTTAATTATTTTGATTTTGTACTGATTTCTTTTTTATAATTATCATATTTTTGGAAGTTTAAGCTTAATCCGATTATGATCTGATGTGGACTTAACCTAAAATATCCTATAAATGATTAAAGATTAAATGTTCTTTTAAATAATAAATAACCTCAATTAAATACGTGTTACGAAATTTTATATAAAAAAAAACATGCAGATTTTGTTTAATTTAAAACTTAATGAATAAATATAAAAGTATTAATGTAGCGTGTTCCCAACTTCCCAATAAAAGTGAAGAAAAAAGAAAGAAAGAAAAGAGTGCATAAACCTGAAGTTATATGCTTTCCATTCATGGCAAAGGATTGATTCATCTTATGATAAACAATCAGTTTTCCTATAAACCCTACAGTTGCTAGTCCTTCATAAATAAATAAAATCTGAAAAGGACAGCAATACAATTTACATTGGCACGGTTAACCTTTGCATAGATACAGGGTACATTCTTCAGCTAATAACCAACTTAGCACCAATGATTTCAACTCTAAAATCTTTAGCCCAATTTAGACAATTTTATGAATAAGTACAGATTCGAATCAAATTTCTACCGAAAGTTAAAATTAAATTACGCACATCAGTTTTAAAAATATTAAATGAGGAAACCGATGCACGTAAATTGATTTTAACTCATAGGAGAAATTTGATTTGTTTTTCTTCTCCAATTAATGTTTGTTGAGAAGTTTCTCTAAAGTGGACCTTAATTAGTATCGAATTCAATCTGCTTCTCGGATTGATCCCAGCGATATTTAAGTATAACAAGCCTTTTCTACATATGACAATGTGAAATTGTGGTTTGGAGTCCGAGTTGCACATGATGATGAATCCAACTACCAAAAAAGATGAGGATTTAGATTGCAGATGTATTTCTCCATTCAATTATGGCTGACATTGAAGCCCTTCTTCTACTTCAAATTATAAAGCCATAGCTGAAGATGTCAAAAGAATTTTTATACGCTCCCAAGGGGTTCATGGGATTGGGCAGAGTGCCTGAGTGACAAGGACAAACTCCAGGAACTCGCAAAACTGTAATTCAGCCATGGGGAGCCTTTCCTTTAAACCATCTGCAACACTTTCACACATCCACTTGAATTGGCTGCAATAAGCATGTCGGATTTCCCTCTCCAGCACACACTTGAAACAAACTGTCCATTGTCATCCTCTGTGTCTTTACCAGAAATGGGATCAATGGACCCAAATTTGTGCGAAGTGATTGGCATGGGAAGCGATCTATAGTAGGAATAAACCTGCAAGAAAACATAATTGTGATGCCTGCACACGCACACAACTTTCTGCTCGATATTTAAAAATTCTGGCCTATTCGCTTTTTTATATTAGTCATTAAATAAATTTTGAATGCAATAAATTACACTGACATTGTAAAATTTCCCGAGGACACAGTTCTTTAGTTTTTCTTTTGTTGCCACTATAGAAACTTCTTTTATAAGAAGACATTATACAATATTTTCAAACATTTAAAAGAGTCCGTGTAATATATACTGTTTTTAAAACAATTAAGGAAGATTAATGTGGGGGTAAGAAAAAGGAAGGGCGTCATGAGAATTTTGATGAAATCTCAAGGAGAGTTAAGGAAATATATACCTCATTTGTTTCTGAACCACACGCTATATATCCATCAGCCACTGACAGACCCACAAAATTCTGTCAAGAGGGGGGCAGAAGATTTCAGCTAACCAATTTGGAAAACATAAACATGGGCCAGTTCAATGACAAAAACAGATCTAATTCCTCAACAGTGAACAAATCATTTTGGTCAATATGGATCTCATATAATTGATTTTGATATTCAGATCATCAACCATAATCTAAGGCTCCATTTAACCCCCAAAAAAGTGGAATTTTAAAAGGAATTTGAAAGTGTAGCAAACAAGCTTTACAGACACTTCATAAACATAGATTCCACCCAGTGCTATTAAATTTAAAACCAAACCTTTTCGTTGGTGTGTCCTGACAGGGTTAGGCTGCAAGCATTAATGGATGCACCCACAGGAGAGGTTTTATTGAGATCCCAGATCTTCAATGTATTGTCAGTAGAAGCAGAAACAAGTGTTTCAGAGTCCAAGAATTTGACATAGCTAACGGCCTTACGATGGCCAGCCAATACACACCAGGGACTTCTAAGATTGCGAAGATCATAGCAATATGTTGAGTAATCCGCAGAACCAAAGGCCAGTAAATGGGAGGAATGAGAAGAGAATTGAACACAGCAGACATTAGCAACATTCCTGATTGTGCCTAAACAGTTCCTCTGGGAAAAAAAATTATACTGCATCAGCTCTTGATTAATTATTGGGAAGAAATTATCATTCACTCTTTTACAGCATCCTATACTTTTGAAAAGACAATGTGAAGCAAAATGTATCCATTATGAACAACAGGTCTCCACTACAACATTATTTATTTTGAAAAATAAAGATATAAGTGTTGAATATGATTTTAGTCCCAAAAAAATAACCGCCTCCTTTTGGTCTCTTGTCTATGATAATAAGGGCACATATTACCATATATGATGCACTGATACTTCAATTTGTTTCATGTATCCATATCCGATACTGATACTCTAGTTTACTTCACCAATGCGTATCTATGAAGTACCCAAACCCATGAACAAATATTTTTATGATGATAATGATTTACATTTTTTTATTTTATTTTGACAATGTCCAAGAAATGTAATTCGAATTTAAATCTGCACAATTGCAATTATATATTTATTATGTTCTAAATTTTTTTATACATTTTTAACAAAGCATATGTCAAGCAGAACATCCTCTACTTTTAAAATAAGCATATCGTCATATCGCATACGCCTTGCATTGTATCCGATCTGCGTTTCATATTTGTGCATCATAGGTTACCATAAATGAGGAACCAGAAAGAAATGATTATATCTAGTTACTAAAATCAAACATGGCCTTATTTGTAAGGACTAAAATTACATTTAACACAACATAAAACAATTTAACAGAAACCTTTCTTCATACAATTGGTTAGGCAAAAAAAAAAACTTACATTCATCTTCTTGATACGAATACAGAAGGTTGTGATCAAGGTCTTTTACTTTAAGGGGGAAATTTGCAGATGTGAGCATGGGTCAGGTTTTGGACCCAAACCAAGGGTATCAAATTAATATTCAGATAAAAAATAGTCAGGCTAATTTTTGAATCACGAACCATAATTTATAATAATCAAATAATAGCCTTTGAAGACAATGAAAAATAAATTCAAATATATCATATAGCCAATATATGGAGTTCAATGTAACAACTTAAAATTAAATTAACCATAAAACAAAACAATTAGTTTATCTAAGCTTGTAAAGTCTCTATTTTGAAAGAATGAAAACAAAGAAATGAAACAGACAAATAGAGTGCGTGCAGTGAATGAATAAGTCGCAGAGGAATGATAAAATAGGATAAGTTCATAAGTGCTCTTTCAATTCCTCTTCATTTAACCATTTAAGCTTATATGACTTTACAACTTTTTTCATGAGAATTGGTAAAAGAAAAGTATAAAAGAAGAAATAATGAATTGCTAAATTGTATACTTCTTACTAAATATTGATGAAACGAAATTGCACCAACTCATTCATAGACCATGACATTCAAAGTCATTCGAGATTTATCTTATGATATGAATAGGTAGCTAGCCGAATTGCACATAATCTTACAATTCTAACAACATTGATTCAAACTTTTTTGAAAAGGTTCGGTTCAGGTCAGGTTTGAAATTTCCAAACCTACTACTCAACCCTATTACTACGAGTTTATCTATTTTCAAACCAATTCAACGCATGAACCCAACCCTAGCTGAAATTTTTAACACGGGTGGGTCAGCCAGTCCAGGATCAACCCAAATAACAGTGAATATAAAAAATTACAATATTCATGCTATGTTACAAGAAAAGCTAAAAAAGAAACAAAAATTCAAATACATTGTAACTCTAGTTTCTTTCTTCCTTACCAATTTGAAATCAAGCAAAATCTGCACATCCACATGCTTACATGCATATGTACTGTATATGTGTGTGTTTGCACATGAAAAGGAAGTTTACCTCACTGATGCTCCACAGCTTGACAGTACAATCATCACTCCCACTGGCAAACTTCGTAGGGCATACAACAGAGAAGTCAACAGACCAAGCCCTCTTCTCGTGTTCAGTGAATTGAGAAAATTCTTGGCCTGTACTTGCATCCCATAACTGAAAATGCATCAAATTACAAAATGCCATGACTAATGCAGGAAGTAAAAGCATGTGCAGCTGTCAAAAAAATGGTTACACTCTCTCAGAACCCAACCCCCCGCCCCCTACAAAAATCATTTCCCAGTGATAATGGGCCCAGGTGTTTACAATCAAGTGAATGAATGCCATTCTATATTTAAGTAAATGGTGATCACCGGTCTCTATTGTAATGCTATATAATATGTTATGCACAAACCACATGTATTTCGGCAAAAGTGCATACATTCCACGTAATGAGTATGATTCAGGTAGTGCTGCAACAGTTGCACAAAGTGGCGGCAGAAAATGACATTATTTGAGAATATCATAGAAGAAAAGATCGAGGACAGCCATCAAGAAAACTATTTATTCTTTCATTTCTTTTTAAAAATCCACAAATGTAAAATCTTAGTATCTATGTTTTTGCTAGTGCATTAATGAAAACTTTATAAGGATAAAGGTATCAGCATGTGCACAACCCACACATGATTTTACCTTCAAATTATAACTTTCTATGAATGCATTGTATTTAATAATAAGACAAAAGTATCCCAAGTATTCTAAATTGTTCTATCCATGTATACGTATTATAAATACTCATCTCTAGATTCCAATTTCACAAGGTAAAACTTTTAGGAGTTATGAACCCAGATCACATGGAAAAAGACATCCCTAGAAACTTCAGATTTAAATCATAACTGTATATGCAAGTTAAAAAGTCAGGGAAACAGCTATGATAAAATCAAGGCATTAACACGTCACTAATTAAATTGCTACAGATATAATATGAAGCTGTTCATATCTTTACCTAACAGATTATGCTTTAAGGACAATTAGTTAATCACAAGGCATTGGAGTCTATATGACAAAGTGGTCTAGAGTCTGATCCTTGTCTCACCGCTTTTTTTAATAAAAATTGAATTTCAGCACAAGGTAGGGGAGTTTGTGCGTTATCTATGATTTAAGCCCAAAGGACTCTGGATAAGTGGGCTTGTTTGAGAAATAAATGTTATATAAAATCATTCATTAGTCTTCTGCTACTAGCACAAACTTTAGGGATAAGTGGTTTGAGTCATGACACAACTGATTAAAAAACTAGACGTTAGATTCCAAACAAGACCACCAATCTTGAGAAAATAATTATCTTATTGGGCAGAGATTTAGCCAGAATATTCTGGGGGAAAAAGTGAGTAGACCTTCTAAGGCAAACTATTTCAGTTTGAACCAAAAAAAACATCAATTCCGTAGAAGTAATGGATGAATACAGCAAAGAACATCTTCCAATAATCAAATAATGGTTCAAAGAGTGTCTTATGCAAAACATACCTTGACTATACCGTCATAATCTGTAGACGCAAGATAGTTTTTAATATAGTTATTCCAGCAAACACAGCTGAGTTTTGATCTGTTTGACATCTCAACCACGGGGTAATGGATATCAACAGAGTCATTGCAAAGTGCACTAAACTCAAATATTTTTATTTTCTTAGATATCCCAGCTGAGGCAAAGTAATCTGCATCCCGATCAAAGCTTAAAGAGCAAATGACATTTGCAGGATTGTTAAAATCAGCATTTCTTAGTACACCCAGCACTTCAAACTTGCAATAACGTGCATACTTGCACAAACCATCAAAGAATGTCCCTAAAGTATCTTTCCTTTTAGGTTGTTCCTCACTTTTTTGGGCCACGTGCCAGTTCTCACGATTTCTTAGTACATCTTTATCAGGGTGACTTGAGGCATCTGTTTCAGAAAGCTGAAGTTTGGATCTCATGGAAAAATAAGCACTTTCAAGATGGCATATATTTCTCATCAATCTCACTTCATTTGACTTAGAGATTGGGGATATTGAGGGCAGCATTTCTAAACTTAAAGAGTCCTTCTTAAGAGGCATAATCTCTTTCTGAGAAGAGTAGTCATTCTGCAAGCCAGAGGAAACCAAGGAATTTCTTGAGTCGTGTCTCCTGTCCACCTCTCCTATATCTGATTCCAAGCACTTGATTTCTTCTGCCAATTTGAAAGCACTGTTCTGCTTCTGCTCTTTTAGCAAAACAAGGAAATGCAATAACAATTCTGATTCTGCATCTTCTTGGTCAATACTTGATGAAAGTTCCTCACTAAAAAACTCTTGCAATCCATTAATCAATTCAGACTGAAGGATTTCCCTGTTATGCAACAGAAGTTATAACTTTAGGGAATCATATCAATAGAGTATAACTCCGGGTTTGAAGTCCATATTTTAAGAACTAAAAGCATATTTAACCAAAACACTAATAAATATGTACTCAAGGACAGAAAGAGAAGAATATCAAATTTAAAAATTCTCTGAATGATTTTGATGAGTACAAAACTAGTCACTCATAAATGCAACATGCATTGAATATTGCAGAGGGCAAAAATTAACAGTGGAACACTGGAATATATCTAAAACACAGAAAAAGAAAATTACTCTAAAAGAAAGAAATTATCGCATCGCTCAGAGAGCTTAGGACACAAACAAGATGCTAAAAATTCCTTCTAGATTCTGATTCCCTTACCCTGGTTCCCTTCCTAATAAATCAGAAGTTCCTCTCTCCCTCCTTCACCTCACGCATAACTACCAACCATATACCTTCTCAAAAAACATGTCCCTCTTCCTCCTGCAATAAATTTTCCAAATGCATTTTGTGTGACTAAAATGATCAAAAGATTAGATCATTTATTCCCCTTAGCCTTGTAACATTCAATGCAACCTCCTATGTTTCAAATTTTTCAATGCAGATGCAATTTAAAAACAAACATGTTTATTAAGTTTGTAGTTAGTAATATTGAAGGGATAGAGAAGAAATATCAGAGAACAAATATTTCAAGTCTATCTATAATACTTCAGAGACAATTTTTTATAAATAATATGAGAAAAAATGTGGCTGCCATTGCCTAGTCATATGGGAATTATGTTTTTATTATTGAGTTACAAAGTAAGTTTCTTCACGGCTTTCATCTTGTTAGTAGTCAAACACTTAGTTAATAAGGCATATAACATAATACAACATCTAAATTAACCCACCGGTGGGGGGGAGGAGATTTGAGCAAAGATCTTATGATGAGTGATAACACAGATAATCACATGAGAGTTGATTCATGAGCCTAACAATGACAAATGTTATGCATATGCTTATACCTCTTTGAACAACAACATAAACGGCATGCCATGGTTTCATTACACAATATACATTCTTCCATCTACAACATTCATCCAAAAAAGCAATGAAAAAAAGTGAGATACAAATATCAGATGTTTGTGAAATCCTTTTTTCATATAATGATTTAATTTAATCAGATATTAACAATGATAGACAATATTTCCAATACTACCTTGTTGTTGGACGTGAGGACGATTCTGGATGGAGCAGCCAAAGACAAAAGCCAGCTTCCTTAGGGTTTTCTGATAGGAAAATTGGAGGAAGAATCCTATGTCGAAGATCAGACATTGCTGCAATATGTGTTCTTTCAGAGTCAAAATGACCAAGTAACTGAAAAATTGACCCAAGTAAAATCAGCAGCTGAACTTGCTATGCATCAAATTGCTTCCAGTTAAACCAATCATTTAATTTTAGTGACCGGAAAGAATTTCACTAAACTCCCGCACTAGTTTTTTATTCAGCCTGAAATGAGGCAGCCACTTTGCAAAGAAATGTACTTTAATATCTGGGTTTGAGCCTTGCTAAGAAGATATCAGTAAAGTGAAGAAAAAAAAAAGAGAGAAAAACTAATAAGTTTCCAAATCAACACTAATACTAAAAAGCCATGTTGAGCTGATGTATACAGACCAAACCTTATTTGAATGTGTACTTCACAAGTTCATACCATAGAAACATGTTTCAATTTTGAGGAATAAACACTATAAAAGAATGCATGAAAATTGCATTATAAATGGAAGCATCATGAACTTGTCTACACACCTCAAAAAGGAGGACACCAAGACAGTAGATATTTGATGATGTTGTGTAACCTCCCTCAGGACTTGTGTACCATTTATTTTCAAATTTTTCACATGATGTCAATGGAATTTGACCTGCATTAGATACATGAGGGATGCTAGATATTCTTCCAATGTTATATTTAGAAAATTGGGCATCTTCCTCATATTCATTGTAAAAATCTTGTGGTCCGCTATGAAGTTTCCTATCACTTGCAGTTTCAAGACCCAAGTCACCACCGGTAACTCTCAAATTCTCATTAAGCCTTTGCTTCTTTGACCCTAAATCATGAGAGGGATATGTTACTCGCTCTGACAGTCTTTTTCTAACAACAGAACTATCTACGTGGACAACTTCAGAATTTACAACACCATCCACCATTCGTTTTTGAACAGGTAAACCAAGGTACATGACTTGGTTTGATGGTGACAATTTAATATAAGATGGACACAGGTTATGCAATGCAACTCCCTGAGAGTGAGAGTTGTCCACCAAATCCACAATCTTCCTAAATATATTCAAACTTTCCACTTTGCTAGTTTTGTGGTGCCCATGTTTCAGCCATTCTCTCAAAGTCACACCATTACATTCAGACCTGCTAGATCTAGGCATAGCACCACATTGAGAAGAAAAATTTGTAGTTTTGGAACCATAGCCCACAGATTGATTAGAATTCAAGTGAGTAACAATACCAGTCTTCATCTGTTTCTGATCAGTACCAGTGTTATTCTTCATCTGATTCTGATCTGTGCCAATGCTAATCTTCATCGGATTCTGATCTGTGCCAATGCCAATCTTCATCTGATTCTGATCTGTGCCAATGCTGGTCCTAGTTTGATTCTGATCAGTGCCAATGCTGGTCCTCGTCTGATTCTGCACTGTGCCAATGCTGGTTCTCATCTGATTCTGTTCTGTGCCAATGTTAGTCTTCATCCGGTTTTGCTCTCTAGACTGAACACAGAAAGCATCATACGACGGACCTTTATAGACAATACCCTTACCCTTCAGTGTATTTTTTATGAAAAACTCTGCAAATCCTGATTGGGATATAATTTTTGTCCGTATTCCTTGACGAACATCACCTGCACCCTCTTTATTTTCAGCAGCTGCCAAGTGCTCCATGACATTGCTCTGGCCATCACTGAGAGATTTTCTGGCCAGCATCTCTGGGAAAGATGAGGATCCAATATCCTCCCGTGCACTGGATGTGGCCTGAACACTGTTTCTAGTTCCAATATCACTTAGTGAATTTCCAACTCCTGAATTACTTGCTACCTGATAAAAATTCTGCCAATGGTTCAGCCGATTAAACATTTGCCCTCGGTTGTTAGATGTACCAATATCCAAGCTTGAGCCATTGTAACTTTTTACTGTTAATTCTTCGACCATAGCATCACCATCATCCATAAAAAGGCTTACACCAGGATGCTGTGATGTATCTGCATGGTCAATACCTTCAACTACATTTTTACCATGTAGAACATCATCATATTCCCGAGGTGGTAAGTGCGAGTAGTCCTGCTTAACAGGGATACGGGCTTCTTGGGATTGCAAGATTTTTCGGCATTCCGTGTGAGGTAAATCTTTGTTCTGGCGCTGTGAATCCTCAGCAACCTCCAATTGTGTTGCCTCGACCAATTCTTCATCCATGATGTAGCTTTAAGTTCAACAATCACATATCCACAGCAGCAAATCTATCAATCAAAACAAAACACAAACAAAAACTGCTTACAAACAACATCGACCAATCTGCCAAATAAATTTAAAAAACGCGTCATTAAATATTCATTAATTACCATTTATAGTTACAATCAGAATAGAATAAAAAGAAATACATGCTATGCAATTTGCAGATTCGGAAAGTGAAATTCCAAAAAATAAAGAGAACAATGGACATGATTATTATAACCTCGCAGGTGAATCTCATTTCAATTACAGAAAATAAAAAAGCATAATAAACAATTAAACATGCGAAAACGATGAAGGTGGAAGAGATAAGCATGTAAGTAATGGAATTAAATTGAGGAGCAGAAAAAAGCGCGAGAAAGGAAAAGTTAGGTGGAAGCTAAGGGAGTGGCAGAGAAGAGAACTTACAGAAAAGCGATTCTGTGGTGAGAGGTAAAGTCGGTGATACCAAACTATAGAGGGAAAGAAGAAGGAAATAAAAGTAGAAGTTGTGTTCTGACAATACAGACCCAGTGGTATTGGCTAATAACAATGGAATCATGAAGAATGAATGAACAAGTGAATTCAAGATAACGGTGCAAGCTTCATTATTGAATCCGCCCGTACTCACTCGACCCGACCCGACCCGACTACCTGTTCATCTTTCCATCGTTATTAAATAATATCATACATAAAATTTAAATATATTTTAACTAATCTCTTGTTGTGAATTAAAAAAAATTAATTTTGTATCAAGTATTCAAAGTGAAAGTTATACTGGTTATTTGGTGATTTTAGTTTTAAGTTCAAAATTATAATAATTGATTGTTTTCTAAACAAAACTATTTATTCTATGTTTTTAATATAATATTAATTCATAAAATTTAAGAATTATTTGGTTTGAGACAAATATTTTCTTTTTTTTTTAATTCCAAAAATATATACCTTTTTTTTTTTATTTTAAAATTTTCAGAACAAATAGTACAAATATTTTAAAATTTAAAATAAAAAATAACACTCATTTCTGTATTCACTTTTTCTACTTTTTATTTATTTTCTTATTGGTCCTATTTATTCCCGTGTCGTCTATTTTTTGTAAGGAAAATTCGCAGTTTATTGAAATAGATATCTCTATACACGATTACACTTTTTAATGTACTATTTAGTTACTTTATTAATCAAAATATCACAATATTATATTTTATTATATTTTCTAATCAGCTTTGGCTACGTGTAATGCTTGCAATAAATTTCCATAATCCTTATATTTATTCTATCATTGTAAAAAGTTACATTAATCAATTAAAAATCACTTTAAATATTATTATGTATGACAATTTATAATTGAATACGAGTGTAAAAAAACAGAAGCGCGTTGTAATCAATTTCTCTATATATTATATAAATCAGTTTTATATCGTAACGGTGTAAAATAAATTTGTAATATTATTTTATAATAGCTCTCACTTTATTAGATAAATTTAACAACAAAAAAATGTTGAATTTCTTTATAACGTAATAAAATGATTCTGACTAAAATTATAATTGAAAAAAAGTTATAGCTAATTTTCTTTTTCTTTTTTTTCTAATCAATTTTTTTAGTGTTATTATTACTTAGAACACAAGTATAAGAGATAGTATTATTAAGAGATAGTATTATTATGTCAATCTATTTGAAGTTTTGAAGGTCGATGTTTTATAAAATCGTATCAATAGTGACTTGAAAGAGAAAAAATATATAAGTTATCATTGATTTTAACTTCTAATTAATGTACTACTGATTATATTGGGTACCGAAAATTATATTTTTTAAATAATGTTTTTAATATTTTAAAAGACCTTTTTCATAAATACAATTTTCGGTTGATTTGACTATTAAATGAATTTATTTATTTCTGCAAACAAAATTAGCATAAAATATCAAATCGAATTCACATCTTGATTTTGCGTTCCCCACTTTAGAAAAAAAACGACAAATGGCAATGGATGTTCCACGTAGATTCACTTTAGAGTGCTACAGGCCCAAAACAGAAGGCAAGCATCGTCGTCCACTAATCTGTGATATTTTCTGTTTTAAGGTTCCAATTTTTCTGTCATTGTCAAGAACATGTTTGCAAGGGTTTTCTATAAACGGTAACACCATTGTACGGAAAGTAATAGCACCAACCCAATACCACAGTTAATGTCCACAATACTTTATATTAAAGGTTAAAATGTTCTAGGTTAAGGTTATATTTGTTTGGTTCTTTTTACAGAGTAATTTGTTTCTTTTGGAAAAGGAAACAGGAAGCACGTAAAAATTATATTAAAGTTATTTGATAATGAAAAATTAAAAAATATTTTTTTTTCATATAAATTAGTAAGAAAGAGGTATACCTTTCAGAAAACAAAAAAAATGGATGATTTGTAGTAATGATGTTAAGAAAAAAAATTAGTAATTTATAATATGTTATATTGGTGATGTATGTGTTGTTTTTTAAACATGGATAGTTTAAGTTGGGTATTATAATACTGAAATGAGATAAAAATATTTTTTTATTATGAATCGATTTTATAAGATGAAATTATACTTAAATTATACTTCTTAATAGGTACCATAATCATATAGAATTTATTCTATCAAAAATTTGTTGGGTTTTATGACTGCTACCAACTCGACTTCTATGTGAGAAACGGATCAAACGCGAATTTTTGTCAAAGATTCAACCTTATAAGAATGTGGGACTTCATGGAGGGATTAATGTAGAGTCCGTTAACAAAGGCGACAACGAATATCTTATTGTTCAATTGTTGAATTTATACCAAACTTCTTAAAAATGGTTCAAGTAGTTCTTTAGTGACTCGTCTTCCTTCTACTTAATGTAGAAGAGGTATGTAATCAGTAATTACTTTTGTTAACAACAAAAGTTACTCAAAAATGTGTTGAATATATAAATCGATTTTGTAAGATTAGTTAAATTTAAAGTTTTTTCTTACGCTTTTATATAAAAATATTAATTTTAAAATATAAATAAATATAAAATATATACTCCATTAAAGCAAGAGGTAGGTTAGAAGAAAAAAGTTAATTTAGTTTTTTTTATTATAACTTCCCTTCCAACCTTTTAAGAAAAAATATTATTATTTTCTCATACAATCACTTTTATTATACAAATCATAGAAAGAAAATTACTGTCTCTGTATTTTTCAAGGTTCGTGTTATTTTTTTTCATATGAAAAAAAATAACAAAAGCACCACCTACAACAATTTTAAGGAGAATAGTTTGATGGGAAGGGATAAGTTTATTGTCAAACAACAAAGGTGGGAAAGTTGTCTACAATCAATATTAATCGGGAAATGTATTTTTATGATTTTTTCTATAGATGAAAAATATTTTTTAAGATAGAATGTATATTAATATATGTGTGTTTCTTTATTTAGACAATCCAGTCTTAAAAAATTCCACTTATGAATATGTTATAATTTTGATATATAAAATACAAATACAATAATTAAACTTGTATAACTATTGCTTTCAACATTAAAATCAATCTCGAAATTAAGTGTGGAAGATGAACAAAAGAAAAATATAGAAAATAAAATTTTGTAAAGTATATATAGTTTTTTAAAAGTTCATATTTTCTTCAAGCTATATTGTTTTTGAATCTAATGTGTTTTTAACACGATTTTATTTTACAATAAAAATATTTATTTATACTATAAGTTTGTTATGCTTCTCAAAATAGTGTGTAATTTGTGTCATTTTAACTTTTTTCTCTTCAAAACAAACTTATTTGTTTACAAGTTTTTAATAATTTTTTCTCTTTAAAACCCACTAATGCACCCTTCGACATCCTGTCTTTCAAGAAGAGGCGTGTCAATAAATTTGAAACGTACACTCCTTTCAACATTAGTCGATATATAGTGAAACAATAAGTTTTCAATCTCAAGCTAGTATGAGAGTCCAGCCCACGCCTTCCCCTCTATGCGTTGATCCCATTAAGAGGTGTTAGTGTGGTTTAGCATTTAGCGTTTAGGGTTATAAGGGTTTTGAAAGGCGGTTGGTGTGGTTTTCTCTAATGCAAGATCTCCAACCTTTGTATGCAATTCCTTGTAAAATCAAAGTCTTTTTCCATAATATATGTATGATAAATAGATGAAGTAAGATAAACGAATAACAAAGCTTGACACAAAAGATTTTGTAAACCTTACCCATGAATAAGGCACGAGAATCCTCAACTAAAGGCACGTTGAAGTGGCTTCTGCTGCTAATAAGGTGAGGAGGTTCTTAATTATTTTTTATTTATCCTTTTTAGGAAAAAAAAGGTACTCGACTATGGACTTAAAATTGTTCGTTCGTTGCCAATATATGGGGATTTTTGGTGTAAAGTTTGGATAAAAGAAAATGTGTTTTTTGGGTGTCTTGAAGTGAACATTTCAATTTGAAAAAATAAATGTTTTTGAAGAAGGAGGTGTGAATGGTGAATATAGGACCATGTTGGGCTTTGTTCAATGAAACCCAACGAACCTCTAAATCATGTTTCAACTGATAAAAATACATAAAGATATTTATGGTATACCTAATGTGAAAATGATGATAAAGTATTTGAAAGACTTTTAGAAAAGTCTAACTATTTGGGTGCAATTGTCTCGGTGGCACATTAATGACGATGAGCACTCAATACTTAAACGGTGACAGTGGAAATAACTTGTCAAGTTATTTAAAGAAGAACTTGTATACAAATTTAAAGTGTTCATTGTTCTAAAATGGTTTTGTGAAAACACGATAAGACTTACCACATGGTTTAACCGCTATAAATTCGCCCATAAGTTTCAAGCAAATGATAAATGAGGATACAAACTCCCCGACCTTTTCCCTCGAGGTTAAGTCAGAGGGATAAGAGGCAAATTCATTAAGCACCCATGAGTACTTGGGATCAAAGATAAGAGGAAACTTATCCTTTCTCTTCATCTTGGCTAAACTTGGACCAAAGGTCTCTGCTTCCATGATAACTTGAGAGGAGACTTTTCATTTTCTCAAAGGAACAACAATGACCTTATTTTTTCCCTGACATGATAGAAACTGACGCGTCAACAATCAGACTGGGAGGAGCAACTTCCTTCACATAGTCCCCTTCAATTGAAAACGAGTTTATACGACTCTTTGAATAGTCATTTTCGATGGGAGCAACCTCTTTGCTTACTAGAGAGTTATTCCTTTTAGAGGAATCAAAATGTGAACACAAAGAAGAAGTCAATCAAGATACGTACTTAGAGAGAATGGAAGCAAAGGAGAAGGACGAATGAAATGCTCGAGCAAGTACCAACAAGAATCAAGGAGCAAAAAATGCAAGAAATGAAAATACTTTAACTTTTATACATGTTTGAAGATGTTTCACTTTCTCGCACAAGGATAAGTCTAGCGCAAAACGCAGTTTTGAAACATCATGTCCTTTTAGGATAACGTTGCAAGGTTTGGGTAAAATGCAATCACTTAACTAACGTAACACCTCAAGAGTATAAAAACTCATAATTACGTATAAAATCATCATTAAAAGTATAAAAATCATCATTAATGCTTTTGGGAATTCATACTGTTTCACAATAATTATTTAATTATACTAAGCTATAACCATTAAGCTATATGTATGGTCACAAAATTCGACCTAATGCTAGTCATGAAAATATGATTCACTTTTTCAAAGCTCGACAAAAAATATGATCACAACTTAAAAATTCAAAATAAAAACTTCGTTTGTTGTAAAACCAGGTTCTCGAGCTTAGAGGCTTTATACTACCCAATACTAAAAATATGTTTGTTAAATGATAACATGTATACTTAGATCATTGTTATTATCTTGTTCACTAAGAGTTTGACTGTTAATTAGGTTCTAATTCCTATGAAAGTCATTAGAAGACTAAATAAAACTTTGAACAACTTTTTCTTTTGACACAAACACTTATAGATAAGAGGAAGACTTCATGATATATTATAATAATAAAGAAAATAAAATTAGCTATATACAACCACCCAACTTCATTAAGAAGTCTACCATGATCTTTATGAAGGATATACTTAAATTATTCCGAGAATTTTTGGTAATTGTTAAAGTCCTCTACCCTCGTTAGATAGAGAGAAAGTCTAAAGTTATCTTATAGTCTTTATTTTCACACCAACCAAGCACATGAATTTGTTTTGTTGATATTCCTCTTCAACTTGTTATTTTCAATTTGTTATTCGTGCTACGTGAATCGTGATCCCGTTAATATCTTTTAAAATTAAAATAAAATAAAATAAAAAGTATTTTAAAAGATTATTTTTTTATATTATGTTATTTGATTTGAAGAATGTAAATATAAAATAGTATTATAACTTAAATAATTAATACCTCCAGATCTAAACCTTAAACCTTAACTATAGTTATTAATTATAATAAATTAATTTATATATGTAAAAGTAATAAACAATTTTAATGTATCCAATTAAAAAATTCATATAATTAACTATATTTAAAAAAAGACACACACGTATATAAATTAAAAAATAAAGTTTGTGGGTTTAGCAAATCTCCAGCACGAAGCTTTCTTAAAAAAATAATGACATTACTTAATAGGAATTTCAATCGACTTAGTGATATTCTTTTTGTTTATATCAAACGTAAATATTTATTAAATATCTAATTTGAATATTTTATATTTTAAATGATATTTTTTGTTTATGCATAATCAGATGTCCTATTACACGTGACATTCTCATTATTGGGTATTCAGATTTTCATTCTTCACTGTAGGACTATATTTTTATATTTAAGTCATTTATCGTATAAGTAAATGATATATTTGTAGGAAGTTAAAATTTTATTATATTTATAATGAGGGTATTGAATATTTACTTGTATAAATAATTAAGTTACATCCATGTAAATCCAGATGTCTTGTTTATTATTTAAGATTTGTTAATTACATTATTAAGACATTGATCTTAAGAATTAATAATCCATCCATGTTCAGAAAAACATTTTAATTAATGTCACAAGACTTCCGCATGTAAATAATACTTTGAAAAGTATTATGGCTAAAATAGATTAAAACATATTTTGTTAAAAAACAATAATAAAAAAACATATATTGTTTTAGTACGAACAATGAATATTTGTCTTTTAATATAATTTCGTACATATTTAAAACAACGTTATAAACAATTAGACGGTGAACTGTTAAAAGATATAAATGGCTACAACATGTCCACCAATTATGTATAAAAACATATTTATATGTTAGTTTAATTTATATATTTTTAATCGATATTGAGTCACATTATTATTTTTTAAATATTCTTTCCAGAATAAAATGGTTAAAGGTTACATTGTTGAAAAATATATTTAAAAACATTTATAGTTTTTAACACATGTTTTTCTCTTTATATGATTTATTCCATATGTTTAATTTATATTATATTATACTAGCAGCCGGTAGCAGTTACACAGGTGCAACTGCATTGTTCTCTTTTATTTAACTTTGTACATATAGAAATAATTTTGGGATGAGTTGAAATTAAAAAGAAAAAATAATGTGTAAAAGAAAAATGATGAATTGATAAATAATTTTTTCTTTTTTTTATCTGGTTTGAGTTTTTTTTTTCAAGTTTTTTTTTTTTCTTCCATTGGTAGTTTTGAGAACGGAGAATGTGATGATGTTCAATTAAGGTTATGATTGACTTGAGGGTAGATACAAAAAAATAATGACTTTACCAAATAATATAATTGCTTGAAATTGAGTAATTAGAAATAAATGTTATTTTATTTAATATGTGAGATTTGATGTGGGAATGTGTGAGAGTATGCTCTCTCTTACTTCGTTGTCTTAAAACAAGGAATTAAATGAAGAACGAAAAGTTAATTTGCATTATAAAACAGTACATTAATATTAATTTATTTTTTTAAAAAAATATATATTTTTAAAGTAATTCATATGAATTGATAAAATATTCTATTATACTAATAAAATGAAATATATTAAATAAATGTAGAATTAGAAAAAAAATTATATAAAAAAAGTATTATAAAGTGAAATTTTCTTTATATATAGGATAAATATAAATATAAATATAGATAATTGTATAGTAATAATCTATATCTATATATATAATCTATATATATATATATAAAAAGGAGATTTCTCACTTTAACTGCTCTCAAATTTTATTCTTATATTAATATTTAATTTTATTTCATTATTTTTGGTATTCCGTCATTTCCTTCCTTTTAAAAATATTTGGAATAAATGTAGGAGAGGTTTTGAATTAAAAGAGATGGTTTATTTTGGAAATCAATTGCTTAAAGAGAGAGTGTCTCTTCAAATCAGGAGAGAGAAAAAAAAATAGGAAACGTAAGTAAGTAGTGGCCAAACACAACCATTTACAATAACCAACTATTATAAAAAATCTAAAGTAAGCGTCCAACATCCACAACATCCATTTCGCCTTTTCATCAGCCTCCACTCTTTCTTAGTGCTATCTCACGAGAGTACAAAAGAAACACGAAAGAAACCTATATAATTTCAATTATTTAATTATTGGAAGATCAAGTGGAGGCGAAAGAAGTAAAAAATGGAGAAGCTGATATAGGTGAAGGAGAATCAACTGTTCTCCCCAACCTTTCGCGACCCCTTTCACTAATCTCAACCACGTCGATTATGACCTCGCTTGCTTAAACCTTCCCAGAGGTTTCACTTTTATTCTTTTTTTTCTCATTCTACTATATTCATTCATCTTCACCCCATTAATTTGGGAAAAATGATTATTAACGTAACATTGATTTGTTTGTTTGCTTATTCATGTGTTTTGTTTAAGTTTTGGCAGGAAGTTATTTTTTTCCCGTGTATGTAAGGTAAAACAATTATTTCAATATTTAGCTTTTTTTGGATGAGTTATATATGTAATCACTTTTGTTGTCATATTAAATCATTATCATTATCTTATTTTATATTTAGTACATTATTGCTTCTCAATTATGATAGTTAGCAAGTTACATGGAAGAGAAGACAATTGGACCTTGGTTTCTAATTAGTATCTTTTGTCTTCCATGTGTTAGGCATGATGATTAATATGTTCAAAGGAAATTAGGTGGTGACTCCTCATATTAAAGTTGATCCAGCTCTTGGTGTTGATGCTCAACCCAACAATGATCTAGTAGAGTCTGAAACATCTAAAACACTGACTACTAATGATGAAGCATTTGAAGAACCGGTGATTGACCATTTTGACAATGAGGCACCGCCAACCACGATTGACTAATGTATTTCCATATTCGTGAAATGTTTGGTCTAATTTGTTAGGGTGATGAGTGGAGAGGATTAAATATAGTATAAAAGTATTCCACAATAGTATTTTTTTTCTTTTAATTCTCACGATTTTTAATTTCATACTTTTTTTTAATATTGGAAAAATGTTGAATTCCCATTTCATTTCATGTTATTTTAAAGTTTGCATGCCTTCATTTTACGGATGATAATTAAGTTTCTATTCCTACTATATTTCTTATATTTTTTCTTAAACTCTCTTACTTAAGTATAAAAAGTACTGGAAAGAAAAATTATTTTTGGCTAACCATATCTCATTGGTTATTTCGTCATTTTATAATTACTTAAATTTAAAACTTAAAAAAATAGTTAATATTAAATTTGAAAGAAGTTTACTACATTTATTATTCCTAATTACTCACCACTATTGTAGTAGTTTTAAAATTTATTTAAGAAACCGTTTTTATGATTTTCTACTACACATAAACTACTTACCATACTTCCCACTTTTTCTCTCTTTCCTTTCCACATTCTTTTTTACCATACTTTCCACATTTTGTGAAAAATTGATATATCATAGAAAAAATAATAAAAATAATAAGAAAAAAAAAAAACTGAAGAGATGAATAAAGATTAAGAATAAACTAATAGTATGTTTTTCATGTTTTATTAATAGTTATAAATTTTTAATTTTTATTGTGTTGTAATATGTGAGTTTTTAAAGACAATAATAGTCTCGTGAAATTAATTAAAAAAAATATTTTATAATGTTATCATTTGCATTTAAAATTGATCAATTTCATTTTTAGATAAATTAACACTGTTAACAAATATAAAATTTACTTGAAATTAATATATCAATACCTTTTTATCTTATTATTTATTAACTTACTTTTCTTTACTTTAATTACTTTTATAAAAAAAAATAGTATTAAAAAGTTATATAATATTATTTAAAAAATTATTTACAATTTCTAAATTATCTAATTAAAAGTAAATATAAATATTTTATTTTTATAATTTTTAAGATGTTTTAGCTACTCTAGCCACTATGGTGGATATGCCGTCTCAGACGCTGATTTGCAACCTTGCCTTGATTGTGCAAAAGGGAGAAAGACCACCTTTCTATTTTTTATGGATCTAACGGCATAAGAAGAAGGTTTCTGTGCTACTCAAACATGCAAAGAATAATATTTATATAATTATTAAAGAGTGTATTTATGATTGTAAAATGTGAAAAAAAATGAATGATAACACATATATAATAATTTAAAGGAAAATTATATAAGTAATCGTAATTAATTTATTTTACACTCATTGTTTTTTAATTTTTAAAATATTAATGTGCTATAAACATTCAAAATCTTAAAATGAAAGATGGAAAATATATAAGAAAAAAAAATTCCTAAAATTAGTTAATAGTTTTACAATTTTAATATATTTTTTAAAGCAATTATTATAAACTTAAGCAATTTTAATTTGTAATAATTTATTATTCAATATCAGTATATTTTAATTTTAGTGTTATTTATATCTTAACATCTTATGTTTCCCACTTGAAATTATTATATAAATATAGTTTATCTTATTATTAATTAACTTAATTTTTTTACTGTAATTTTATTAAAAAATAGTATTAAAATATTATATAACCTTATTTACAAAATAAATTATTTAGTTATCTACCCATCAATATTTTATTTTATTAATTTATTTTAATTATCTATACTATATATCTATATATAGAGGAAATTCTTTATTATAATTGTTTTGGTTGTATAAATTTATTTTTTTATTTTATCTTCATATCAATATTTTATTTTATTATTTTGTTTTATTTTATCATTTTATAATTACTTAAATTTAAAATTAAAAAAATAATTAATATTAAATTTGAAAGAATTGTTTGAAACTCCACTATTATAGCAATTTTAAAATCTATTTAAAAAACAATTGGTATGATTCTCCATTACACATCAATCACTTTTCCTACTTCTCACTCTCTATTTTTCCTTTCAATACTTACTTTCCAATATTTTCCATATTTTGTAAAAAACTGATATATTATAAAAAAAATTAATAAGAAAAAAAAGAGAAAACTGTAGAGAGAATAATAATTTTGCATAATAATGATAATAATGATATTTTTTATTTATAATGACTATAAAATTATATTATTAATATAAATGTATGAATAATATTATTATTTATTTGATATTTAATATTAAATATAAATATATATAAAAATAGAAATAAAAAATACGCATATCTTTATCTCGCGTCTGTGTAGCCATAGTATATATAATAAAGGAGAATGGTGACGGAAAAGTTAAAAAATCATAAGATTTAATCTTAAAATGTTATATATATTTTTAAAATTATTGAATAAGTTGATAATAGAAAAGAAAAGATTTAATCTTATCTCTACAACTTTTTTTTTGAAGTACTATAAAAAATTAATATAAAAATGTTATAGAGAGGGAATGTACGAATAAACCCTAATCGTAAGTTGCAAATAGTGGTTAAATCAAGGTAAATTGGAAAAACACAATAGAGAGCGTTCTTCCCCATCTGGTTAGGGTTCTTCCTCATCTGGTTAGGGTTCTTCCTCATCTGGTTAGGGTTCTTCCTCATCTGGTTAGGGTTCACGCACAGAGCTACATTGCACCCTGAGAAATTGCTAATAACCTGCAACGATGTCTTCATCGAAGGAGGCGGACCCAACCCTGGGTTACCTCACTCGGAAGGACACGGAGGTGAAGCTTCCGCGTCCAACCAGGGTCAAGAATAAAACCCCTGCTCCTATCCAAATCACCGCCGAGCAAATTCTCCGGGAGGCTCGGGAGCGTCAAGAGGCGGAGATCCGCCCTCCTAAGCAGAAAATCACCGACTCCACGGAGCTCGGCGAATACCGGCTTCGCAAGCGCAAGGAGTTCGAGGACCTTATCCGCCGCGTTCGATGGAACATTGGCGTGTGGATCAAGTACGCGCAATGGGAGGAATCGCAGAAGGATTTCAAACGCGCGCGTTCCGTTTGGGAGAGGGCGCTGGAGGTGGATTACAAGAACCACACGCTCTGGCTCAAGTACGCGGAGGTCGAGATGAAGAACAAGTTCATAAACCACGCCCGCAACGTGTGGGATCGCGCCGTCACGCTTCTTCCGAGGGTGGATCAGTTGTGGTACAAGTACATTCACATGGAGGAGATGTTAGGCAATGTCGCCGGCGCGAGGCAGGTTTTCGAGAGGTGGATGAAATGGACTCCGGACCAGCAGGGATGGCTGTCGTACTTAAAATTTGAGCTTAGGTACAATGAAATTGAGCGCGCCAGAGGGATTTTTGAGCGATTTGTCGAGTGCCACCCTCGGGTTGGTGCTTGGATACGCTATGCTAAGTTTGAGATGAAGAGTGGCGAGGTTGGGAAGGCTAGGACCGTGTACGAGAGAGCTGTGGATAAGCTATCTGATGACGAGGAAGCAGAGCAGTTATTTGTTGCTTTTGCTGAGTTTGAGGAAAGGTGTAAGGAGACTGAGCGTGCAAGAGCTATCTATAAGTTTGCTCTTGATCATATTCCCAAGGGAAGGGCGGAAGATTTGTATAGAAAATTTGTGGCATTTGAGAAGCAGTATGGGGACAGAGAAGGAATCGAAGATGCCATCGTTGGGAAGAGAAGGTTTCAGTATGAGGATGAAGTGAAGAAGAGTCCGTTGAATTATGATTCCTGGTTTGACTACATAAGGTTGGAGGAAAGTGTGGGGGATAAGGAAAGGATCAGGGAGGTTTATGAGAGAGCTATAGCCAATGTTCCCCCGGCGGAGGAGAAGCGCTACTGGCAGCGCTATATTTATTTGTGGTATGTTTGATTTAGATTTCATTGTTCCTGTCTTATTTGTTTATTCACTGTTTTGACATTTTTTACCTAATGTTTGTTAATCGTGTATGTGCAACGTAGGATTAATTATGCACTCTATGAAGAGCTCGATGCTGGGGATGCGGAGCGAACAAGGGACGTATACAGGTATGCATCTGTTTATGAACTTAAATTTTGGATCTAACTGTATTGATTTCTATTTCTATCATGTTTAGATTTCTATTTTTGTTCATCGACTCATAGTTATGAGAATAATATAATTCACCATTCGAATGTTAGGATTCATTATTCAAATTCTCTGGATTTGTATCTTAAATGAATACTACGATTAATGTTTTTACTTTTTCACCAATTTTCTTGAAAAAATTGATAATTTACGTAAGTTTAAATTTTTAAGTGAAGAAATTTGAAAGAACACTTGTAAACTTATCCTATTCCATTATTCCACCTTTTATTTGTAATTCATTAAATGCACATACTTTGTTTAGTTATTTTATTGCTTCGTTTCTATTCTTCTAAAATAAGTTCTTCACAATCTCATGTATAACTAGTATTCTTGTTTTACATGATTTCTTCAAAAGTTGTTTTTTTTTATCTATTTCTATTTTAAATAGTTTACAGTAAACACTAAATATCATACGCAGATGATTTATCTCCAGTATTTTTTTGTTGTATTTCAATCTTATGATTCAATACAAGTTGCGATACTAGTGCTTATTAACCCTCACTGTGTGACATACGAGGAACACTGGAATTACAGTTATGCCTCAGTTTATATCAAATACAATTACTTTTCCAATTTCAGTAATCTTCTATGTATCAACCATTATTTATGAATAATTACCTCCAAGCGTTAAAAATTATGTAAGTCATTATCCTTAGCATTGTATTGTCAAGCATAATTTCTACTGGAATCTACAATCACATTTGACTTGAATTTCAGGAGAATCTTGTGTTTATTATCTTCCTTTACTAAATCACCTAAAAGACAATTTCATTGTAGTATTTGTATCATAGATTTACTACTGTACTGATATTGAGTCTTGGCCATACTGACGTTCTTTGTTACTTCCACTTCTTTAGGGAGTGCCTCAACCAGATACCTCACCAGAAGTTCTCGTTTGCAAAATTATGGCTTCTAGCAGCTCAGTTTGAAATACGTCAGCTGAATCTCAAGGCTGCTCGTCAAATATTAGGAAATGCCATTGGAAAGGCTCCTAAAGATAAGGTAATATATCCGTGGACACAAACACAACTTCTTTTACTGCAATCTGGCTGACTTTTCACCCATTGTTACTCTTTGACAACAGATTTTTAAGAAGTATATAGAGATAGAACTGCAGCTTGGTAATATAGACCGGTGCAGAAAACTATATGAAAAATATCTGGAGTGGTCTCCAGAAAATTGTTATGCTTGGAGCAAGTATGCTGAGTTGGAGAGATCATTATCTGAGACGGATCGAGCTAGAGGAATTTTTGAGCTTGCAATTGCCCAACCAGCATTGGACATGCCTGAACTCTTGTGGAAGGTACACAATTTGTTTCTTGTGAAAGAAAATGTCTGGACACTCGCATTTAATTGTTTAGCATCATTCTTGATCCGACACAGGGATTTATTTAAATTTTGGACTTGGATGGAAAGGGAAATTATGAAAATAGGTGGGTAGCCTTTTTACTTAAACATAATACAAAGATCACTTTTAGGAGCCTTATACTAAAACCATTGAAAAAGTAGGTAAAGACAACTTGTAAATGACAAATTTGTCTCACTAGTGATTAGGGCTATAGTATTAAAATATCTATAGAGTATGAAGATGTCTATAACTTTAATGTTTACTGGCTTATTATTTGAAAGAGGATTTGTTATTATCAATGCATCCAAACTTTATTTTCCACATGGATGTTTATACAATAGATTTTGACTTGATTCGGAGGAGATCAATGCTAGCATAGTTAAACATTGTATTTGCTACTTTCACTTTTGTAAAATGTCGACCACCAGGATTTGGCATGTAATCCTTTTACACCATCTGAGGCTGCATTGGTGCTACCTCTTTGGGCAAGTGGGGATATGAACCTTTTAGGTTCATGGAGAGATGAGGGTCGTCCACTTTAAGTTCCAACCATGGAAACCCTTGGTTCTTTTGTATGGTTTGTCTAGCAAGCATCAAAGAAAGCTCTGCACCAGTTGTATTGTATCTTGGTTTAGGATTAATCTTGAGGCTTTCTTAGGTTGTTTTACTGGATGAAAGGCGTTTATTGGTGTTGTTGGAATGGGTTTTGGTTGCAGAAGCTTGTATGGCAAGGAATCTCCAACTTGTTGTTTTAGGATGGATTATGGTGGTTTCTTGTCACTTATGGATGACAACATGGACGAAAATGTTGGTGGTAGATTTGGGTGGTGTTTGAAGGTGGTTTATGGCTGTTTGGGTGGTCAAGGCGCATGTTTAGGTTGCACTGTAACTTGTTGTGCAAGGTAGGTCCAAGGGCCTAGCTAAGGATGGTTTCTTTGAAGGTTATTTCTGTGGGGTTGTTTCACTTTTGGCTACCAAAGGTCATGGTGACCGTCTTGGATGGTTTGAGTGGTGGTTGTAAAGTGTGTGGTAGCCTAGGTATGACCAAGAAGAACCAAGAAGGAAAGCAGAAGAAATGCACAAAAAAAAAGGAAATAATTAGAAGAAGTAAGAAAGACGACTAGGAGAAGAGATTTACCTTTGGAATGATATCTTCTCTTGGAAACTGGCCATGAACATGACTCAGGAACTAAAGGAGGAAAGGTTCCTCTTGCACCACTAACTCTTGAGCTAACCAAGATGGAAATTGAAACTCAAATTCTCCTTCGAGACAGTGTTATCGATATCGGATTACAGATCATAACGGAGACCCCATAAATCCTTTATAAAATTATAACGGAAAGCATAACGGGTTATGGCGGAAGGTGTTGTGGCAGAGATAAAAAAAAATGTATTATGGATTGCAATTAGTATAATGTTTTAAATGGCCAAAAATAGGGGAAAAAAAACTAATTTTAAGTAGGTTTTGAACTCTTAATTAGGTTTAACCGCTCATGTTGGAATGGGCCAAAGGCCCAAACTTGTAGGTTTTGAACTCTTAATTAGGTTTAATAGTTGATGCACTTGCAACACATTCAAATTATATTTGAATAATTAGGGTTTTAGGGTTTAGGGTGACATAGATAAAATGATGTGCTGTTGAGAATAGTTATATATGTTTTACCTGGGCCTAAAATAGGCCCATAAGCCTAAAGTTAATTAAGCTGGCATGTTTAAATTAGGGTTTCCAGCTGCACACCACCTACCCACTGCACTCAGTATTTAAATTTTAGAGTTTTTATTATGTTAAAGCTGAAATGAGCCTTTGGCCCAAATTTCTGTTTCCTAAAACTAGGTTTAGGTCTTTTGCAGCCCTTCTTCAGCAGCCGCAGCCCTTATCCGTGTTGTCACAGCGTGCGGAGCCGCCGTCGCCGCTGCCACCATATTTTTCCGATATTTTGGATATTTCCGATATCCGTTAGCACTCCGACATGGCCATAGCGGCCGCCATGAAAATCCGATTCGACACTTCTCTTTCCGGAACTCTTATCTCGAAGCACTGTTATCACTTATCGGCCATGGCGGATTTCGGTGGCGGTTTTCCTGACCACCGCCACAACAAGGCGGTGGCGAATCGGATTTTGCATGGCGGCCACTATGGCCATGTCGGAGTGCTAACTGATATCGGAAATATCCAAAATATCGGAAAAATATGGTGGCGACGGCGGCTCCGCACGCTATGACGACACGGACAAGGGTTGCGGCTGCTGAAGAAGGGCTGCGAAAGACCTAAACCTAGTGTTAGGAAACAGAAATTTGGGCCAAAGGCCCATTTCAACTTTAACCTAATAAAAACCCTAAAATTTAATTTAAATACTGAGTGTAGTGGGTAGGTGGTGTGCAGCTGGGAAACTCTAATTTAAACCTGCCAGCTTAATTAACTTTAGGCTTATGGGCCTATTTTAGGCCCATATATAACTATTCTCAACCGCACATCATTTTATCTATGCCACCCTAAACCCTACTTATTCAAATAAAATTTGAATGTGCTGCAGGTGCATCAACTATTAAACCTAATTAAGAGTTCAAAACCTACTTAAATCAAGTTTGGGCCTTTGGCCCATTCCAACATGAGCGGTTAACCTAATTAAGAGTTCAAAACCTACTTAAAATTAGTTTTTTTTGGCCATTTAAAACATTATACTTATTGCAATCCATAATACATTTTTTTTATCTCTGCCACAACACCTTCCGCCATAACCCGTTATGCTTTCCGTTATAACTTTATAAAGGATTTATGGGGTCTCCGATATCGATAACACTGCTTGTGTCCAAACAAAGCTACAAGCTAAATTACTAAAGGAATAGTCAAAGTCTCTATAGGCTATCCTTATGTCCAAGGAAGGATTTATTACATGAAAAACTATTTTCTACTTTATTCATGAACTTGCCATCTTTACTTATAGTTAATCCCCCTCTAGTAACTTCTTGAAGTGACTCCTCCTTCCTGTCCATGATCACATGGTTTGATGAGATGTGGCAACTTCATTATAACCCTGATTGAGGTGCCCACAGCTGTTGGTGGAAGATTGGGTAGCAATCAAATTTTGGATGGTCTGATTGGTTTAGGTTGATGGTGGTTCGATTTGAACATAGGACAGCAATGAAGGGCAAGGTGGCAAGCTTGCCGGTTGAATGATGTAGCAGATAGAACAGAGGAGATGAAAAGTGCTTTGCGTTCAACAAAATTTAATTTAAAATCTCTTAAACGTTCATTGATTTAAAAAAGGAAAATTTGTGTTTTTCAACTGAAAAAGTTGAGTGGGTGTATGTTGCCACACTCACTTATATATGGTTATGCCCTGATGTGACAGCCTCCTTTTTCATCATTCCTTATTTGACTTCTATTGTTTGTCTTATATTGTATACCTTGATAGCTATATTCACATTAGTCATAATGTAACTGAATTTGTTGATACAAGCAGGCATTCATTGACTTTGAGACTGCTGAGGGTGAATTTGATAGAGCAAGAGCACTTTATGAAAGGCTTCTTGACCGAACAAAGCACTTGAAGGTATGGATAAGCTACGCGGAATTTGAGGCAACAGCTATGGATGTGGACAATGTAGACGTAACGGAACACGAACAAAAGAAGCAATGCATTGAGCGTGCTAGAAGTATGTGATCCAGTGCTATATGGCTCTTATGCTGTTAATTGGTTGTTTTCAGTTAGTTTGAACATAAGTGGGATAATTTTCTGAATCTCTTCATATCTTGTTTATGCCTGTATTAGGGGTGTTTGAGAAGGCTCTCAACTACTTCAGATCATCAGCTCCAGATTTGAAAGAAGAAAGGGCAATGTTATTGGAAAAATGGCTCAACATGGAGACTACATTTGGAGATCTGGGTGATGTTAGCTTAGTGCAGTCTAAGCTGCCCAAAAAGCTCAAGAAGAGAAGACATGTTACCACTGAAGATGGTTCTACTAGGTATGTAACTAACTCGGTGTATGTTAATTTTTATACCTATGAAATATTTTTGCTGTTATACTTTTGTAAGTCTTCTTTTTTTCTGACATCATTCCTGTTAATTTAATTTTGCAGAATTGAAGATTTCATCGACTTTTTGTTTCCTGAAGAAAGTCAGACAACAAATCTCAAGATCTTGGAAGCTGCTTACAAATGGAAGAAGCAAAAACTGTCTTCGGATGATTAACAATAACTTGTAGTTCTATTTTTAGTGTGTATATATTGGGGAAGATTTAATTGTCGTGTAACTAGCAAATGCAGGACGTGATATACCTGCACATTATAAAATTCTTGGACCATTCTCTTTAAGTTGAAACGTCATTTTTATTAGATGTGGAAATAGATATCTCAAAACCAGTAGCATCTGCAGGAGCTAATGCAATATTTTGAGCTTTCCAAGTTTTGACTTGTTAACGCATTTGAGGAGCATGTAAAGGAGTTAACGAAGTTTATATATTGTAAAATTGTTAACAAACTTGTTTAAAACTATGATTATTGCAAGTTGCTACTCATTTTTGAATTTAGGAATCAAAGCAATCGATTACGCTTAAAGATATGTTAGATTTCTAAATCTGTTGATGCTATTACAAGTTAAGAAAATTATAATTAAGTTTTAAAATATTTTTCTTTCCTTAAAAAAGTCTTTTATTATGTAAATTTTTTAATTGAATTCTTAGATTCAGTTCCATTAGTTTATGAGAAGTTACATGATTTTTAGTGGTGGGCGAGGTTATGCAGGGAATACGGTTGATCTACGGATAACCAGAATAAAAAGGTAAAATTTGTCTAATATTAATAAAATACAAAATAATTTATTGTATGTTGTGAAAATAATTTATTGTCGAGTCTATACTATTATTTCAACTATTTTTTTAAAATATATATTATCGTATAATCGTCTAAAATTCAACTTTCATCTAATTTTTAAGTGTAGTTCTTTTTACTATATTTATAATTAAAAAACATCTTCTCTAATTATTGTGGTTGAAGAAAATAAGGTAATCATTTTATACACCAAAATATAAAAGAAAATTTAAAAAAATTATTTAGTTACGTTCACAATTTAAGATGTCAAAGGAAATAAAATCTTATCATGTTTTAGATAAAATTTTATCTTTTTCTTTTAACACAGGGTAACATTTTTTGTCAAATAAATTTTGATAGAATAATTGATTTAATCACTAACATTTATACTAGATATATAAATTTTTAAAAATTAAACAACTCATTATCATATGTTTTTAAAAATTATAAATATCTTAGAAAATGATTTCGTACTTTATCAAGAACTCGATAATCTTATTTTACCTATCTTTATTATCACATTTTATAAAGATTGCCTGCTCATAATGTTTTTGTTCCTATTACGGAGTAGATTGTGAAAAGAATTTGTTTGATAATCTTTATTTTATTTTGTTTATCTTCTGTTTTTATTCCTATAATCTTTTGTATACTATCTTTATCTTATAATTAAGTAGTTTTATAACTTATTCACTGGTTTATTAATAAAACATGTAAAATTTATCTTTTTTTTTAATTTTTTATAATTTCATATATTTTTTTATGTTATTACTCTGTACATTTATAATTTATTTACTCATTTATCCTTACTATGTGAAAACAAGTATTAAAAATCGATTATTTCAAGCTACAGCCCATAAAATTTAAAATTATACCTCACAAACTTATACAATTAATTGATATTTTTATTTATTTTATTTTTCTTTGGTTTTAATAAGTTCAGATATATTTTTTAAACACCCTCCCATTGATTTGTAAGATGATGCTCCACTAATTTAATTTTATGTAATTTTTAATTTTTTATAAAAGGAAAATACCAAGATATCCACCACAACAGGTAGACAGAAAGGACTAAGGAATTCTTTTTATGGAAAACTTCGCAACACAGGCCGTTAGTTTTTTTTTACTATTATTATTTAAATATAAATTCTGTGTATTGGTATTTATGAAATATATGTTATTGGGTTTTAAGAGATTTGAGGAAGGAGCGAGAAAAAAATTAAAAAACTAATTTATATTCAAAAACTGATTCTGATAACATGTTTTAAAGAGGATAATCAATCTTTCCACATTTCTACGAGTTAAGTGAAAATAAATAAAATAAAAATTTTAAATTAAAAAACTGTTTTCTTAATTTTTAAAATTATAAAATATCCAAACAACCAAAATAAATTAATAAAACAAAATATTAAACAATAATAAAATAGAAAAATAATTTAAAACAGTTAAAGTAGTTAAAATTATATAAATATAGATGAAAAAGATTTGATAATATTCATCCTCAAATACAAATACAATTATAATAGTCTCATATAAGATGAAAATGAATAGCCATCTATAATAATATATTTTGTATATTTGGTCTTTCAATAAATATTAATATTATAATTACTAATCTTTTACTATCAATTATTAATAAAATTATATATTTTGAATATAATAAAACTGTTAACACATGTTTTTACAAATAAAAAAAAGATAATGATAAGAGTAACAATAATAATATTTTTATAATATTTCCACATTTTCCTTTTATATTAACAAAATGAATAGCTCCTCTCTTTTTTTAATTATTCCCAAAACCATTGAATTTATTTATCGTTATAGAACTACTTTGCCTTGGATTATTTCCATTCAATATTTCTTAATCCCTTCTGTTTGGTGGAAGTCGAGTTCCATTCCCAGGTAACAGTTTTCTTCTTTCATCTTTACTAAGGAAAAATTAGATTTTACAATATATGTTTCATTCCCAGATTTGTAATTTGAATCTGGAATAATCAATGCATCAATAGTCTGAGCAAACATTCAGTGCATGGGATTTTGAAAAATAATGAATACACCAAAAAATTGGATTTTATCATTGTTTCCTTCCTTCTAAAAGCTGATCAGAAACAATAATATAATATTATATGATTGATTGTAAATTAAAAAGGAAATTATAAATGTGTGGGGACTTAATTTGTGGATCTGTGTTATTGTATTTATCTTTCAATCCATGTATGTAGAACTTATACATGTATCTTCTGGATTCTATGATTGTGCTATCTGTTCATGTTCTTTCTCCATACAAAAGGTTTGATAAAACAATGACAAACTCAAGAAAAATTGGATTTCAACTAAATCAATCGGCACTTTCAGTTAAACATTATTTTTCAATGCATTTTCTTTTAAATTTGGTGGAATTGTGTTCTTGAGCAAATCTAAACTGCTCCAGAAAACTAAATTCTTAGTTCTTCAAGCTTCTGGGAGAACAAGTTTCTCTTCCTCATACAATTTCTTTCCTTTCTTGCCTAAATATCATGATTAATATATAATAAATGGGTACTGTAAACTATGTTAGCCATATAGATAAAATTTATGTAAACATAATGTTTTTTAAATATCATTGTTAGATCAATCACCGCATTTAAAATATTACCAATTTTAGAGTTTCTTAATTCAGTCACGATTTTTTATATATCAATGAATTAAGGGAGAAAAGTGTATTTAAATTATTTTGATCTCAATTCTTAAACGAGACTATATTGAATGTGAGAGTATATTAAATGTGTGAATTGTGTAAACTAAATTCATGTTTTGCTTGTTGACCATGGTTTATTCATATTAATGAATATGCATACATTGACATTTAGAATGGCCTCTTAATTTGTGATGCCTGTGTTCACTTTTCAGTTTCAGGGTTCCTATTCATTTTCCGAGGAAGAAAATGGATAGTTCCTTGCAAGAAATTTCCTTCTAAATTTAACAAAAGGATGTTCAAACACCGTCTAGGGGGATTCTCCAAGTCCTTCCGGAGCCAAATTGATCCTGAAAAATCCGAAGCACTCAGAAGAACAAAAACAGGTGCAGATCATGTATTTGTGTTTTTGTATCTTCTGCATGATACTAAAATCTGTTAAATGAAAAATGACGATTATCATAATGAAATTCTAATTCTGATAAAAGAAAAATACCAGAAACACTTTTGGAATTGTATTTTAGTTTCATTGTTACTAGCGACATATTTTTCAACATGTTCTTCACCAATGTTAGTTAATTTTTCTAAACTATAAAATCAAGAGTTGAAATCGTTACAAAAAGAACTGAGAACTGCAAAATTTCATGATTAGTCTTCACCAATCTTACAGGGTTTGCAATGTCAACCGAATGTAGTATAGATATTAACACTCATACGACACGGATATAGAGACAAGTATAATCTCTAAAATATAAAACAACAGGAACCTATATATTATATAATTATGAATTATATAAATTGATAATAAAAATTTATGTGCACTAAATATGTTTCAATTTTAGCATAAAGATATTTATCATAACTGGTTCAAAAGGATTTGTTTCTTATTTGTATAATCATAATAAAAATTTATAAAAAATTATGTTAGACGTATGTTAGAATTATCATAAAAAACGAACAAACGAATGACAATATGTGATAAGTGTGTCCAACACGATACATGATTTTTTTAATAAGAGCATGTGATATTAATAGCTTTCATCAACTAGTTTTGAATACTTATCCATCTCTCTATGTTGTTGACAGATATGGAAACCGACCTGAGTAGAATCGCAAAGCTTATTAAAAACGAAGATGGAACCTCAAAGAAAGAGAAAGAGAAAGAGCTTGGGTGGCTGGTGGAGGATTTCTACACTCAGTACCAGTCACTGTACTCATTGTATGGTCGTCTCACCGGAGAGTACGTGAAATCAGGTCATAGGATGTCCTCAGTGTCTTCTTCCTCCAGCTCGGAGTCTGAGTACTTTTCCTCCGAGGAAGCAGATGCTAATTCAGACATCAACGATTCAAACCAAAAACCTTTCCCCAGAGAAACGGAACGTTCTCTCGAACTACTTCTCAAGACTCAGGCATCCAACGAGTTTGAGGAACAGTTCAAAAGGAATCCAGAACTTCAAGTTGAAAGCCAAGCACGTGAAGATAAACAAAACGCTTATTTGCAGAGACGAGTTTTGCAGCTTGAACTGTTTCTGAAAGAGAGCAAAGGAACAGTGTCTGTGTTGCAAGCAAAACTCAAAACCAACGAGGATCATGCAGCGTCCAAAATTTCTGATCTGATGGCACGGATACACAAGCTCGAGCAAGAGGCAAAGTCTCTTCGGACGCAGAAAGGGAAAAAGAAAGAGAAGGTTAGACGCAAGAAGAAGGACTTCGATGACCAGATTAATGCCATGCAACAGATGTTGGATTCCTTGAGCAATCGTAACAAAGAGTTGGAAGAACAATTGGAAAGAACAAGAGCAGAAGTTTCGCAATTATGCTCTGCTCGGGTTGAAATTCTTGAGGAGGATTTGGCTGAAGAAAAGGAGGGTTTTCTTGCAAGGATAAAGGACCTGGAACTGGAAGTGGAATCTCGATATAGCAAACAGAGGGAATTGGAGGATAGAAACAATGAACTAGAAAGAGCAGTGGCAGAAATAGGTGCAGAACACAAACGAGCCGAAATTGGGTCCAAGAATATGAAGTTGTGTCAGCAACTATCAGAAAGGAAAATGGAAAGAACAATTCAGATGTTGAACCATAGAATCCATGAGGCAGAACAGCTGAAGAATGAAAACAAAGAGAGTCACAAAAGGGCAGAGCAAAGATACGAGGAAGAGAAGAGAATCCTTAGGGAGAGAATTGCTAGGTACGAAGAGGAACTAAGAGTGAGGGCAAGCACAGCGTCAGCACCAATAGAGGTTGATATAAAGGGGTTGGAATTGGGTGCAGAAGCACTAGATTTGGCTGCAGGGAAGCTTGAGGAGCACAGAGAGCGTGTGGCTAAAATGGTGGGGGAAGTTGAGTTTGCTAAGGATTGGATAAGACAAAGAAATGGTGAAGTGAAAGAGGTGAAAGAGAAGGTAGAAGGGCTTAAGGTGTTGTTGAGTGAGAAAGAAGAGAAAGAGTTGAAATTGAAAGAGATGTTGTGGAAGTTGGAAGCGATGGTGAGCAACGAAGGAGGGGAGAAGCTGAATCTGATGAAATCAGTGAGGCAGCTTGAAAGGAAAGTGGAAAAGTTGGAAAGGGTTGTGAAAGAGAAAGATGGTGAGTTGGTTGGGCTTGGGGAGAAGAAGAGGGAAGCAATAAGGCAACTTTGTTTGCTGGTTGAGTTTCATCGCAATCGCTACCTCTATCTAAAGGATTGTCAAAGAGAAAGAAGATTTGGTAGCAGGAAACCATTCTCTATTTTTCTTTAAATTCTTATCTACTTTGAAGATCGGTATTTCGTCACGATTTTGTCTTTAAAAGATATATGGATCAGTTGGAACAAGAAGAGTATATAAATTGTCATTCACCTTGACTCTTGAATTATGTGAGACTATATTGTAAGTACCGGAACACTACTATATTGTCAGTACCGTAACACTAGTTATGGAACACACTTTCTTAAAACGTGTGCTTTCTAAGAGAATGCCATTTCTGATAAGTTTTAGGTACAAGCTTGTAATCAACAACCGATCACACTATACCTATTAGCTGCTACAGCCACCAATCATGGCAACAAATTCCTTCTACCAAGATTATGTTCCTACGTGCCTATGTTCGATTGATAAATTGTTAGAAAATTTTGGTCTGTCCATTTTCTTCCATTATCTATGGGAAATAATTAACTTCTTTTTCCTATCATTTCACTTCAACGTGTTTTGTCAACTTATTTTTGGATCCTCATCAAGTACACAGGTTTCACGACCCAAGTATAAATAATGTAGGTGCTTTAGGAGGAAATTCATAATATTTTTTATTCACGTTTCTTCCACAAGTCCCGAATGTTAACCTTATATTGCAATTGCAGTATCACTAGTGAAAATATAAGAATCCATGACTTATTGAGGGATGTAGCTACCTTTATAAAAAGGGATGTGGTGCATGTTTTTTATAAACACCAAATTTTTTAGGTCACTAAAATAAGAAATGATATAATAACAACTTATTATGTTGGGTTTTTCTTATCATCATAATAATATAATATGCTATTTAGTATGTCAATTTTAATTAAATTGTCATAATAAATGAGATTACGTCTTTTTCTTAAAAAATTGAATATTCAAAAACATTGTAGGTTCTTCTCCAACTAATATTAGAATCAATCATAGAAGGTGTCCTATAAATCAGAAGGTGCGTTTAACTTGAATCCCTTACTTCAAGGGGACAACTTTCTCGTGAAATCGGTGGAATCCTAATATGATTGTGTTCTCCCGTGAAACTTATTCTGATTTTGTGTTAAAATTTGGTGCTTAAATTTTGTGAACAATTCATACTCTTCCGATTGGAATTAGTCTAGATTTGACCCTTTTTATAGGAAAAATCTTCTCGTGCATCTTAGATATCATCAACATTAGACCTATATGGCCAAATAGAATAATAGAATAATAAACTGTAAAAGAAAACTATAATCGTTATTATCATGTTCAGAATCATCCACTCAACTTACAATGCACAAAATGTACAAAATCTTGCACTGTATATGCTGAGAAAGAATGGTATGTGGAAATTTATTTTCAGAAAATGAAATGAACTTCTAATACTGTAACTTTTTACAAATTCAAATAAAAGCCTAAAGAAATTGTTAATTCTTCAATGTGAGATTCTCACTTCTACTCCAAGAATGTCCTTGACCATCTCGTATGACACAAAAGCAATAGCTATGGAAGGGACCACCTGAAATAAAGAAAGGAATGTAACCAAAATGTTTTTATAATTTCCATGTGATTCAAAATATAGAACATTATTAATATGACAAGGAAGTTGGGGAAGTGGGTGAATGAATTAACTGACCTTCACCGAATTGGGAACTAAGCCCTTGTATAATGCTCCAAATCCCTCGTGATGCACAGTTTTCCTGAATGCATCAACCATGCCACTATACTCCATTATGCTCTTCCCCTCACCAGCGACAACTGGTGCAGCATCTTTCCATCCCACCATTTGCATTCTTCGGCGAATCACATCAAGAGGGTAAGCCACAGTTTGGCCAACAGTACCAGCAGCAGCCCCACATGCAAGCCTTGTTGTCACACTTAGCTCAGAGTCTTGACCCATTCCAAATGGTTTAGATCGAATCAACCAGTCTTTGAGAGACTCATATACGGCAAAATTAAGACCCACATATGGTATCTGCAGACACACAGCTTAATATGTTCATGCAAAAATGAAATGCCAATATCTATTGAAGTATCGAATGTTGTTTACTTACAACTCCTATAACTGAAGGTAGCCAGCCTTTATACAAAGCTCGAGGACCTTCTTCCCTGAAGACTGTTGAAAGAGCATGGTAAATTCCCCTGTATTGACGTGGAGATGCTTCTGTCTACAGGATCATTGAAAAATTAAGTTATGGCCAACGGAGCAAGCGATTCAATGAAGCATCTTTATCTTTCCACAAACAGCACTTCCAAAACAAAATACCTGGACGGTTAGCCTTCCTCGCACCATGTCCATTGGATAAGTGGCAGACATGGCAATGATTCCCGCACAAGCTCCAGCTCCAAGACGCAAAATGGGAGTGAGCTGAGCTTCTTCTGAGAAAAAGATGATATGAGGAATGGAAATCAAGCATCAACCACAAAGAACTATCGAATGATGATGATAAGCCTTAGAATGGTAGAAAGCACATTAATTATGAACCACAAAACATACATCGATCTTATTCTCACTACTGCCAGATGGGGGTTGATTCCTTTGGTCATATTTCCTTCCAAAACAATGGCATTATAGCGAATGACTTACGTGCAGTATACAAACTGACGTGCGCGTAATGCAGCTACTTTATTTCTTCTCTACTATCTATTCCTCCTTTTTCACAATTTCTTTATTAAAAAGTTATATTTTACACTGCAAAACACCCATTTTTAATATTGTGATTACATTGATAAAAATAAAAATGAAACGCACATTCAGAAATCTGTAGTCAAATAAGAAATGTTTTTTGTCGTACCATTTCCCGGTTGCTGCTGGTAGAACCATAAAATACCCCTGCAATAGTATTAGCACAATTAGAGGGAGGCTGACATCGAATTAACAAATGTACAAGAGAATAATGAAATAGATTTCAGAAAACAAATGTGGAGAAACATACTTCAAAGCTTGCTCATAGCTAAAGAACTTCACTGCTGAATTGGGGACAATACGTGCACAGTTAGTTCCGTTTCCTTTAAACAATCCTCTAAAACCCTCAGTTTTCCATATATATTTTAAGCCTTGACTTGTTCCGTTGTATTTTATATTTTGACTGTTTTGAACCTGCATTTTCAAAAGGCAATTTGTTTCTAAGCAACAGAATATATCATGAACACATTCTTCCTCCTGCAACATTTATTTAATGGGAACCACCTGCAGCAGAATCTTCAACCTCTCCAGTGGAGCCACAGCACTTCGTGACCTACAACATAGGTTAGATATATAATAATGCTTGATTATGTAACAAGATCAAAAGTCAAAACCCATTTGATACATGACTCCTGGTACAAGGCAAAATTATTTGATTATTTTGAATATTAAAATAATTAACGCCGAACACAACGTTCCATTTCCATATACTTTATTTTTTATTTATATTTTTTACCGATATACGCATTTTAAAATTTTATCAAAATTAAAAGAAACGTTTTTTTATTGTGTCAGATTTTAATATTTTCTAGGTAAAATTTGATTCAAAAGTTTATGCCTACGTCGCTTGTTTTGGTATGCTCTTCAGATAGCCAAAATCCCAAATAAATTTAGAAGAGTACTTTTAACAAACATATTCGCATGTGGACAAATAGACTTTACCCCACTAGATTTGACAGTCAAAGAGCTTATCTTCACTGCATAGAAAATCATATCATTTATGCATTTAACTTAACAATGGAAAAAAATAATAATATAAAGATATCTTTTTTTAAATTTAAATTATTTATCTATATTAAGGTTTTTAATATTTCACTCCATTTCATTTATCTTTATCATTAAAGATTTATTTAACTAACAGGTTTCCCTTTGATATCTTTTGATCTCTATCTTTGCTACCTATTCTCTTTTTGTTCCGGGGAAAAAAATTGGCAGTTATTCTACAGATATATGTCTTCTATTTTTCCTGGAGTATTGAAATGTCAAACGAACCTATCAGCTCCAATGACTAATAGTCCAGAAAATAACATTCAAGGAAAGAATGAAATACAAGAAAATTCAGATTGAATGATCAGAGCGTAACGATTTCAAGATTTTGATAACGCATAATAAAGAAGTAACGAGCGCTTCAATAGTCTTAAAAATAATCTCAGGAAGAATGAAAAAGAAAATAAAATAATTAATGCAGAGTAAAACTCACACTCCTCCTGCGACTCCACCGGCGACGAGAGACTTGCAGATGCTGAGAAACTCGTGAGTACGAGGTTTAGCAGCCTCACCGGCAGGCTTTGCTTCGGAGGCCATTGCTTCGGAGTAGGTAGTTTTGGTGAGAGATTGATTGTGAGGAGAATGAGAAGAGAAAGGAAAGTAAACGGTATAACAGAATCGCTACGAAATATTTCTAGTTGAAAGAATTTTGCTTTCGAAAAGCAACTATTATATTATATTATATATATATATATTTTTATTATTATAATTGTTTTTTTGACAAATTTTTTTCCAATTTTATTTTTATTATTTTATAATTATTAATTTTACTTTTATTAAATATAACTTATAAATTATTTAAGTGTATTGATATATTATAAAAAACATAGATACAATGAAACAATTTTTATTATTTTATAATATATATATATATATATATATATATATATATATATATATATATATATATATATATATATATATAAATTTATGTTTATATAAAAATATGAAGATTTTTGTTTTATCTTGTGTTTTTTTTTTATTTTTTTTGTACG
>Ga0123342_1000823_pt1 | contig 50752 bp, 30 predicted proteins | sample Turbeawhitnodule_FD_89960 | JGI IMG/M metagenome (GOLD analysis project Ga0123342, IMG submission 89960) | Root nodule microbial communities of legume samples collected from Mexico - Turtle bean Mexico white nodule | ecosystem: Host-associated > Plants > Roots > Nodule | place: Mexico: Nepantla...
AAAAAAAAAAAAAAAAAATAATTTTTAAAAGAATATAATTTTTTTTTTAATGTAAAACAAAAAAAATAACAATAAGAAAAAAAAAAAAATAAAAAAAAAAAAAAAAAAAAATAAATATATATATATATATATAAATATATATATTTTTTTTTTTTTTTAATGTTGCAGAATAAAAAATATAAGGAATTACAGAAAAAGTGTATTAAAATTGAGTTGGACAGGCATGTGTTTTTGCAGAATGCCTGAAAACACGGGCATACGCAAATTAATTGAGTTCAATTATTTTAAAGGCATTAATGAACACTTTTGGTATAATTTATGTACATCAAAATAGAATTCTTCGTACTATAAATGATTTTTATAATACAGAAAAAAAAAGTTTTTTATAATATAAAAATATAAGTATGAGATAAGATAAAATTATACTTTCTAGAGTATTTTTTTTTTTTTGAATTTCTATTCATATTCTAAACATATAGTTTCATTTATTATATATGAGAAAAGAACGAGAACTTGTGTGTAATAGAGATTTTAAAAAATGAGTTATATTTTTTTTTTTATACTTTCTATTATGTAAATAAGAACTTTACATTCTCATATTCACATTTCCATGAATAGTTTTGTAAAACTTGAAGCAAGTACAGACTAAAGTAAATTGAATAGAGGAAAGGACATTTTTCTTGTTAAGATTTGTCCTCTTTCATGTACAAAATATATACATTTATGCCAAAGGTAAATACTGTATACTTTATTTAATTTTCACAATATTTACTTTTACTAAATACAAATGAATGAAGGTTTTTTTAATATCAATGAAGCAATTGATAAGGAATTAGTAAAGCAAATATATATTAATTTACATTAAATTAAAAAATGTCAATTACTCATGATTAATTAAATTAGCCTTTTTTAGCTGTAACTTTTATTTAACAAAAATTAATTTGTAACATTTACTTTAAGTGGTTTGTTGAATATATATATATATATATATATATATATTACAAAAAAATTATTAAATAAAAAATAATTTTAGAAATAAAAAATAATTAGTTACTATATTAAAAAAAATTAAATACTATTTCAGAGAAAAAAAATTATTAATATAAATTAGTTTCTATTATTAATAAATAATTTTTAAATTAATATCTAATTATATATAAGATTTTAAATACCAACTTTACATCACTATTATTATTTTATAAAGTAAAATATCACACTAGCTCTTTATTACTAGATGCTTAATATGTGGTGTCGAAATTTGTGTGGATGTGGTATAGGTAAAAGGAGAAAAAAAATTATCATTTAAATAAATAAAAAATTAGCAATATTTAACTCGGTTGATTTATTCCTTTTGGAGAATATGAATATGATTTTGAACATATTCTCCACTCATATTAATTTCAAATCTTATTAAATTCAGTATTAATATTAACCAACTTTTCAGTTAAAAAATATTTAATATTTAATATATATTTTGATGTGTGAAAAAATCTCACCCGAATAGACTTTAAGTCTACTTTAAAACCATTAATATATCTGCGTTGAATTTAAATATAATTCTTAAATATTGACAGTTTTTACTCAAATAAATAATTTTGTAAGATAAAATTGTGAAAGAAATGGAATGTGATAACTAAATCATCAAATGGATTTTTTTTACCTATTAACTACCTTGAAAATTAAAAATAGACGAATTGATCACCTTGAAATTTTCACTATGTAAGTAACGGCAAAGGTATGTTTAACATGTTTTTTTCACTCAAATTGGTATTTTAAACCTCTAGTATGTAAGAGATCTATTAAAAATAATAAAAAATAGAGGTTTGTCACCTGAGAGGGGGTTGGAAGGACTACGATCCTTTTATGTATAAGAGATGCAGTCGCTTATTATATTTTTAGGGTTAGAAGGTAGATGATACACTTGAAAGCTTAGTATTCAAAAAAATTGGTAGGTGTGCAGGTATTTAGTTTCATGTATACGGATTGAAATATTTCTGAAATACTTCTATTATATATATATTTTTTTTTTCTGATAAGAAAAATGAATCTGAAAACTAATGAAGTTATGCCTTTTAATCTTAATTGTAAAGTTTATTTACTTTAAATATTTTTTATAAAAAAAACTTTATAAGGGTGATTCAGTTTTTATATAGATGACACATGAGACCTCCAAAAAAGTTAATCTAGTGGATAAAATATTTCTCTAGTCTTGAATTAGGTATGATTAATATGAATTAGCTTTTGTTTTTGTTTGTATCATTATCTATCTGTGTGGGTTTGATTGTCACATTATTCTAGTCTTTCCCTGAAGGCAGCCATTTTCTTCAAACGTTGGGTTTCATTTTAAAGCACAAAGTTTTGTCCTCCACGCCCTACAACACTTCCCTTAAATGTTCATCATACTTCTCCAATTGTTCAAATCATTTTTTTTATGAGCAATGAATTAATGAAAATAAAGGAGATATATTAGGGGTGTTCCAACTCGTATACAGATGACACTCCAAATTAAGCATCCATCAATTGCAGGCAAATTAAGTGAAAAAACACTTAGTTCCATAATTACATAGCTTTTAGGGAGTCCCCTCTTCCTTTACTACCCCAAAACTAGTTCAAAAAAGGAAAACCAACAACCATAGACCATCTAATGCCAACTAGTTTAGAACTTAATTGATGGTAGGAGTGTCAAAACAGGTTAGCCCGACTCATTTTGGTCTGATCCACCACTAGACAGGCTGACACTCTAAGGTTACACGTACTAGTGTCTAGGAAGCTTTACTTTTTTCTAAGCATTTGGTTTGAGTTTAGAACTTAATTGATGGTAGAGGTGTCAAATTGGTCAACCCGACACGTTTTGGTCTTATGCACTATTGGGTGGGCTGACACTCTAAGATTACATAAATTTAAATTGATAATCTAGTCCGTTATAGGATGGGTTAGCGGGTTGACGGGCTAGCTTGCCACCTTTTATTTTATTTTTTTGTAATTTTTTTGTTTGTTTTGGATATATTTATTTAGTTTTATATATTTTTTAAGGAAGGAGTGATACGTATATATGAAGCTCCACTTTTTTTTAGGTATCGTGTTTGATTTAGAACTGAATTGATGGTAACCTTCATAGTTAGAAATATAATAATTAATTATTTTTTTCTTTAAATTTAGTTATTATTTAATGATTTTAGTGTTTATTATATTATACTTACTTTTTCTATGCTTTCAATCTCTAGGAATGAATTAATTTTTTTATCAGCAAATTGAATTTGTATAAATATATAGCTATTTGCATAAAATACTTTAAGTTTGATTTAAAATTTAAAATTGATAATTAAACTAAAACAACATTGTAGGAATTAGGCTCGTATGTAATGTGCTTGTACCCTAACCATATTACCAAAGCATTGAAAGTTTAAAGACATTTTTTTACTACATTTTAAATCATGGAGTCAGTTCATAATCCTATATATTAACAAAAAGTTAAAACATTTGTGAGAGAAGCCAATGCCTCTATAATTATATATAGATCCCTCTTGCACCTTTTTATTTGTTTTCTCTACCAAACACATTTTTTTGTGTTTCTTTCACTCTTGTTTTCTTTTTTTAGCCTGCTATTTTAGTAAGTAGGTAATGTGTTTTCAAGTTTGAAGAATGGACTCATTCTTGAGTAGATTTGTGTGAGATTTATTTTTAAGTAGATTTGTGTGAGATTTGTTTTTTTTTTTAAGAATTTGTTTAGTAATTATTGTGAGTTTTTCGTTGTATTAGGAGTTGTTTTGTTTGTATTGTATTTTGTCCTTTTTTAACTAAAGATTGAATATAAGAACCTTGATAGGATAATTGTTGAATTCTTTTGATGTGATCTACCATTTTTTTTCTTTCTTGAAGATTGATTTGGTGGTTTGTAAAATCTGATAGATGCTTGTATGTTAGGTGTTGAGCAGGTTAACCTTGACCACTTTATAAAAATTGAAACATCCCTAAAGTGTCTGTATAAGAGTTGGGATACTCTTATGTTTTATTTTATTTTATTTATTCTTTATAATAAAAAAAAATCTTCATCAAAACAAAGTTAAACAAATTTATATGAGATGATATCTGAAAATTTTTCACATGTTAATAATTGTGAAATTGTTTCTAATAATTTATGTGTTTACAAGCATGTAGATTTGCATCTCCATAGGTGGTGATTTGAGTGAGAGAAGGTATTGGTATTATACCAAAAAACAATCACGTGCATGAGAAAATGTAGAAAAGGCAGAATTAGAACAGATTTCGAAACTTTCAAAGGAAAATCAGACACCAAAACCAATAGTGTGCATTTGATATTTTGTTGACCCAAGAGGCAACAGAGGAAGAGAGAATGGTAGAATTAACATCATCATTATGTGTGCAAAATCAAACAATGCCTTCTAAACACACCAACCCAAACAAATGCTCATGTTACTTACTATTACGAGGGAGTGCTACCTATAAAACAAATGGCTTCATTTTCTAAACAAATATTTTTTTAACTTTTACATCAACTTATTATCATCTACCATACTTAGGATTCTTATCATCTTCAAGTAATGTGATTTCATAATAATTCTTTATCATAATATATAAATGTTTGAAGATATATGGTATAGATGTGTTGTAAATATAGTATGTTTAAACTTTATTTTAATTTTTGAAAAAATATTTATTTATATTTTAAACTATTTATGAAGATTTTTTTTTAAATAAACTCATATAATATATATGTATATATGGAAACATGTGGTTTACAAAATTTATTAAACATTTAGACAAACCATTAGTAAAACCGACATATGTTTTACACTTATGAAGTGATAATTTAAAGAAAGTTAATTACTTATTTAACCTTTATAATTGTAAATTTTTTTTCTCTGTATTTATAAATCATTTATTTTATTCTCTATGCATATAATTTTAATGGAAAAATCTTCCAGAAGTCCAAAATTGATTATTGATAGAATTTGAAAATGACATGAGTTAAAATTTTATAAGATTGAGTTAAAAAATGATAAAACATTATAATTCCTTTTATTCTTTACATTTTTAATTTTTTAATGTGGTTTGTTTAAACTCGTAGAGGCTAATTAAAGATTAAAAATAGTATGTATAAAAAGGAAAAATGATGATTTTGAAGTATAGAAAGTAAAAGGTAAAACACATACCAAACCAATTCAATAATAATTTTGTGGTATAGTTTAATTACGAGTAATAATGATATATTAACAATATAATTTTTTATACAACAACCTTATAATTTTTAATACTATTATTTTAATACTTTTTATATCATTTAATATAAATTTACTCTTTATTAATATATTTATATCTAAACTCATTACATGTAAGAATGGAACACAAATCAATTCATCACATAAAAAATTATATATAACTCTCATACATTATTTCTCATTAATCTTTAATTAATGATAAAGATGCATTAGAAAAAGTGTTAAAAAAGTGTTTTGTTTTTACAACATGGTTTGGTTTGATTTGATTGAATGGGGTGAATGTTTGGTTAGAGTTAAAAATGGTAGCAATAGAAAGTTTGTGTGTGTTCTTCTTCTCCCTTTTGTGAACTCTTTTGTGTGTTTGTGTGTGTGGTGTTGTAAGAAACACAAACTCTATCTCTCTTGGGAGACAAACTGCAAGTCTAATCTCTGACTCTACCTTTGCCTTTCCCTTTCGCCTTTAATTGCCTTGCAGGGGGTAATTTCTTGACTTTCCACACACTTTGGCTTTCTAATCCTTTTACCTTCATACTTACTTATATGCCTCTCAATTCAACCACATAACATCCACATTTCTCTCTCTCTTTCTCTCTTTCTCTCTCACACACACACACTCTCATGTATAGTCTTATATATCACCAAATTGTTCCTTAATTTCTCACACATCAAACATCATTCACCATGACAGATCCTAAGTCCAATTTGTTCCATGAATGGTTCAACTTCATGCTCCTCCACCCTCACTACCCTTCTTCTTCCTCCTCTTCTCAATCCTACCCTCTTCCCAATTACTCAAACAACAGATTTGGAATTCAATTACAAGGAGAATCATCTTCATCTTCATCTTCATATTCATATTCATATTCATATCCTCCTCCTCCTTCATCTCCTCCTCTCAGAGAGGCCCTTCCTCTCATCAACAAGATAAGCCTCACAGGTGAAAATGATGAAGCCTCACCATGTGTTGTGGAAGAGAAAGAAGAGGAGAAGAAGCATGAGAGTGGTGAAGATGGTGATCAAGAAACTGTGACTGTTGCCCTACACATAGGGCTTCCAAGAATGGATACTTCTTCTGATCTGGGGTCATCTAGGGTGTCCTCAACTTGTAGGGAAATGGGTGAAAAAGAGGAAGTGAACATAGTTTCTGAACACCCTTTGGAAAGATTGAACAAGGGTCAGTACTGGATTCCCACCCCTTCACAGATTCTCATTGGTCCTACACAGTTCCCATGTCCTGTGTGCTCAAAAACCTTCAACAGATACAATAATCTTCAGGTATGTTGTATAAAAACTTTGATGTTAAACATTGTTATGTAAATTTCAGCTAAGTTAACACATCTAAACAACAAACAAAAACAATCATCTAACAACAGCAATCATGTGTTTTCACATATGTATTATTAAAATGGAAAAAAAAAACAAATACAACTGTACTTTCATCATTTCTTTTACTATGTTCTTCATAAAATGTCCTTGGTTTCTTTCCAATTTCTTCAATGATTTTTGAGATTGAATCAGATGATAGGCCCCTCCTTGTGTGGTTCATCATTTTTGTGTTCCTGTGTGCAGCCCTTTTGCATGGTCTTGTTTTGTTTTTTGTTCTTTGTTTCTGATGAACAACAACACTATTTGGTCTCGATCTCAGTACCTTAATTAATTTTTTGTTTTCTTTGAAAACTTGGAAACCTCTTTGCTTCTGCTTTTATGTCGCCTAGAACGTTGTGCTGCGCCAGACTGCAAAGTGCAAATGAATGGAAAGTAAAAACAAATTATTAATATCAATGCTTCTCTCAGGACTCAGATGTTCCTCGTCAAAAGCCTGTGAACTTACCACACCCTTTTCAAAGCACTGCAAAACAGTAAAAAAATAAAATTAAAAAAATTGTTATTCATTCACTTGTTGTTATGAGTTCATTTCCTCATCACATGTCTTAATGAAGTGCCAGTCCCTCACACTCCTGATGTATAATTTAAGTATAATTAAGAAAACACATCTTGAAATCTGAAAAAGTTATACAAAAGGGTACAAACTTTGAGTTAATTTTTTCTATCAATAAATAATAAAATGAATAAAAAAAAATATTTCACATATTCCAATTCATATATAAAAGAATTAGTACTGATTTGTACTTTGAATTTAGGGTTTAGTACTTTTGAGTTAGTACTGATTTTGTCATCTTATTCAGCAAAATTAGAAATGAATTAATAAGCCATGTTGCTTCTTCTGCCTTTTAAATTTTGTGCTTGCTTCAGTTTCATGATAATCACTAGATGGTTTCTATGATGAATTACTTTCTACCGATGAAACTGATTTTTTTTTATCAGAATGCAAAAATAAATTAAAATCATATTTTTGAGGTGTTTCAATCTTTATAAAAAATTAATCAATCCTCAAATTCATATATACATCTATGTATATGTTCATTAAAACCCAAATATTGTACATGCATGCACCTTAATTTCTCTTTCTGCAAACAAATTGGTTTAAAATTTGTTGCTGTATATGAAGTAAATGGAAGCAGATTAGAATCTTTAATTATAAATTTCACATGCTTAATCTAAGGTTCACGCCAGAACACTATTTCATTCTGGAGCATATATACTCATTTTGTTATTTACATGCAAAAAAACATTATTATTTAAAGTAAAGGCTCCTCTAACCCATGTATAAATAAACTATAAACACTTTTATATACCATTTAGAGTAGAAATTGTACTCTAAAGATATATTAATAAGCAAGAAACATTGGTTAATTTGAACAATAATTCTCAATACATACATCAATCTTTTGCATAGTACTGTGCAACTTGATATCTTAACTATACATCTATCTACATACATCAATCTTTTACATACTTGAACTATGCAACTTGATATCTCAGCTATACATTTATCATCGGGTATACATTTATCATCTGCTATAACTGCTTTAGTTCTGTTTCATTAATGAGTTGATTTTCAGATGCATATGTGGGGACATGGATCTCAATACAGAAAGGGGCCTGATTCTCTGAAAGGAACACAACCAACAGCCATGTTAAGGCTTCCATGCTTTTGTTGTGCACCAGGTTGCAAGCACAACATTGACCACCCAAGAGCAAGGCCTCTGAAGGATTTCAGAACTCTTCAAACACATTACAAGAGAAAGCACGGCATAAAACCCTACATGTGCAGAAAGTGTGGCAAAGCATTTGCAGTGAAAGGTGATTGGAGAACACACGAGAAGAACTGTGGCAAAATATGGTATTGTTTATGTGGCTCTGATTTCAAACACAAAAGGTCCCTAAAAGACCATGTCAAGGCCTTTGGCTATGGCCATGGTGCTTTTGGCATTGATTGCTTGCAAGAAGAAGATGAAGCAGCTTCTGAAATTGAACATGATGGAGAAAATTCAACATGAAACTTAGAAAAAACATATAAAAGGATGAACTGTTATATTCCTCAGTTTCACATACATGCTTGTAATAGACTGTGTAGTTGAATTGACCTATTTTTCATCTTTTCAGCTTCAGTTTTCCATAATTATGTGGGTTGCTACCTTCATTTTAATTAGCAGTATCTACTATTTTCATTATGATCCTCTCTCACTCCTTTTTTTTCTTTATGGCGTGCCATGCTTAAACATAGTTAATACACCAATCTTCAGAATATACATATATATAAATCCACATTTTAGCTTTTAGCATCTAGGGTTTGTGTAGAATTCCAAATAACAAAAATCATCACGATAATGTAAAACTTTCTTGGAATATGTTTTTTCTTTTGTGTGTAAATTTGCATCTGATTTTACTGTAAAAAAAATTATTTAATAAAAACTAATTTTAAAGATAAAAAATAGTTAGTTATTATATTGATTAAATTAGTTACTGTATTGATTAAATTAGATACTATATTAACTAGATTATATACTATTTTAGAAATTAAAAAAAATGAGTTTTTAAATTAATTTTTATTATTGATAAATAATTTCTAATTTGATATTTAATTAGCTATCAAGATTTTTTCTACTAAATTTAGAATCTAAATAATTGGTAATTAAGTCATTGGTAGTTGATTAGATATCAATTTAAAAATTATTTATCAATAATAAAAACTAATTTAAAAATTAATAATTTTTTTAATTTTTAAAATAGTAACTAATTTAGTTAATATAACAATTAATTATTTTTAATCTCTAAAATTGATTTTTATTTAATAATTTTTTTAGCAGTGTATACACAATTTTTTCTGCTCTACTAAGATAGCTATTTTATGAATATTAGCACATTAAGAACTTGCAATAGCAGCATCAAGCCCAGGAAGAAGTTCTGATATAAGCATGGTTATTTTTTTCTGAGTATTAAGATGTATGGTTACATATATTGAAAAACCAACATCAGTTATGACAAAAATGAAAATATAATAGGTAACTAATTTTGATTCAACAATGTTATTAGTTTTGATGATATTACATCTAAATGTAGTTTGTTAATGGTGAAATAGAGGGAAGAAAAAAAAGTAAAAATGAGAGAAAATGCATGGTTTAGTAGAGACAAAATGTAGGAAAATGTTTTACATAAATTATGTGAAACATACCATAAAAGAGTTGTGCACAAAAGTGATCAAATAAGTGAAAGTTGTGTTGTAAACCTTCCATAAATGAATATGGTTACTTCCATTCCTTGTTTTAGGTTTATGTAACAACTTTTTGTTTCCTTATAATAATAATAAAGTTAGTAATAATAATTAAATATCCAATATCAATCAAAATAATAACAACATTCTTTAAAATCAAATAATTTTTATTTTATTTCTCTTCTCCCAAACAACTTTTATTATTTCTATTATTTTCTTTACCTAACTACCTGCTTCTTTTTCTTATATTTCTTTTTTTTCTATCAAACACTCCCTAAATTTTATATCTAATTAAAATTATGTTAACTTGTTTGGGATTTTAGCTAACACTATTTTTTAGTTATCTTTATTGTTAATACTTTATATATATATATATATATATATATTAAAAATTAGTACAATTGTTTAATAATAGAAATCATTTAGATATGGATAATTTTTTAGTCTCTAAATTAGTATTTAATTTAATTAATATAGTAATTAGTTATTTTTTTCTAAATTTGGTTACCATTTATTAATTTTGTTGTATTGATTTTCTTTGTAGTGTTTTTTTTTCATATAAGAAACTAAATTGAATGTGGTAAAAAATTATTAAGACTTCTTTCAGTCTTTAAAATATATTTAATTTTTTTGGTATTCTAAGTTGAAGTCCTTGGTAAATTAAAGTCTTGGTTAGTTAAAATTGTGTTTTAATGTGATTAATGTAAGAAATTATTAGGTTTTTTTTTATATAGAAATTGTAACATCCCTTAAATACTTTATTTTAATGTTATTAATTTTTATTAATAAAAAATTATTATTGAATATTATATCTTATTTATTTTGTGATTTTCAGTTTAAAAATATTGAAACATAATATAATAAATTAGTTCTCATTAATTGCATGGTTGTATAAAAAAATAATTTGGAAGTGATGTGGAAGAAAGTAAATGAATATATTGTTTAGATCTTATTAAAATATTGAAGTAATAGCTGAAAAAGCAAAATGACATAGGGCTTCTTTGCCTCTGAAAAGGGTTATTACATTAAAGTGTACCTTCTTTGGATTGAGTGTGTTCATGCATATATACGACAGTGTATAGTGTTTTTTCTTCTATAAGCAAAAGATTTCACTAAGAAAGATAACCAACTTTTTGCACACAATATGTACCAAAAAGTTAGTGACAAAAGCTGGAACAAGGTTTTTAAGGTGGTTATTGGAGGTTTTATATGGGTACATTGTATTCAAAAGAGTGGAGTGATTAGTATAAGGTTGCATCATCTTAAATAGAATATATTTATTTATTTTTATCAATAAAAAAAAACTAAGTTAAAAAAAAGAAAAAAAAAAAGTCATACAATGGTTGAGATATTCTTCTTACTTTGTGTCAAATTATGACAAATATAAAATGTGTTCAATAGAGGTATGATGATGAATCTTATCTCTTAATAGAGATAAGATTTACTCTATATATTTTCTATTACATGACAAAGAAAAATGATTATAAATAGATTAGTGGGTTTTCTATTACATGATAAAGAAAAATGATTATAAATAGATTAGTGGGGTGGAAAGAAGAGAGAAGGATGAGAGAGAAAGAGAGAAATTAAGAGAGTTTTAATCAAATTAAGTACATTTTTATAAGAGAAATAAGGTATTTATTTATTTTATTAATTCTTTGTCTCACACTTCATTCATTTTATCTATTTTATCTATTCTTTTTCTCACACTAACATAGTCATCAATCACTATGGTAGTGTTTATCAAGTAATTGCATATGAACCAACTGTGGTTAGATGAAGAGAAAAAGCATCAGAAAATGGAAGAAAGCAAAGGAAGAGTGTGTGTTACAGGAGGAACAGGTTTTATTGGTTCATGGTTAGTCAAGAGACTCCTTCAAGATGGTTATTCTGTCAACACAACTGTGAGACACAACTCAGGTAGCAAAAGCAACCCCATCTGTTTTCTATGAACATTTTCAGAATGAAAAAAAAATGCTCTGAAACACTCTTTTGAATCTGCTTTTTAATATTGGTTGAAATTTGTTGAAAATCAGAATACTTGGTTGGTTTCACCTCATATCTTAACTGATCCTTTTATAGTTTTTATTAAACTTTAGTCAAGAAAAGAGGGTGTATTTTTAGTACTATTTCTATTCAATTTGTGCATTTAATTGGATGGTTTTTGAGCTGAAAGTGTGGGGTTCTGTAACTTTTGTTTGTGTTTTACAAGATTCTTGCATCTGTAACATGTTCCAGTTTCATATTACCCCAACATGCACAAAGTTTTGTGATTAGTGAAAGCAGAATTTACAATATTGTTTACTTTGATATAAAGTAGAGCACAGGAAAGATGTTAGCTTTCTTAAGAGCTTACCTGGAGCATCGCAGAGGCTTCAAATTCTGAGTGCTGATCTGAACAATCCAGAAAGTTTTGGTGCAGCCATTGAAGGGTGTAGTGGAGTGTTCCATGTTGCTACCCCAGTTGACTTTGAACTAAGAGAACCAGAAGAAGTAGTGACCAAAAGATCCATTGATGGAGCACTTGGTATTTTGAAGGCATGCCTCAATTCCAAGACTGTGAAAAGAGTTGTTTACACCTCTAGTGTCTCTGCTGTGATTTTCAATGGCAAAGAAGAAATGATGGATGAATGTTCTTGGAGCGATGTGGATTATCTCAGAGCTTCAAAACCATTTGGTTGGTCATATGCGGTTTCAAAGACTTTGACAGAAAAGACAGTGCTTGAATTTGGAGAACAGAATGAATTGGATGTTGTGACACTAACTCCCACTTTTGTTTTTGGACCCTTCATTTGTTCAAAGCTTCCTAGCTCAGTCCATGCTACACTGAATTTTGCTTTTGGTATGTGACAGCAATTTTAATTGTCATGACTTCAAAACTGAAACACAATACTAAAGATGCCATAAACAATTCAACATTGAACAGAAATCAAGCTCAAAGACAATATGTAAACACCTGATCAAGATAACTTTAACATGGGAACTTGTCAATTTCATCAAAAGAAATGTTTACTAGTTGTTAATGTCAGATGCTAAAGTTGTATTATTTGTAATATCGAGATACTTATGTTTTTTCTCAGATCTTTTTTCTCAAGTCACATTTTGTTTTTTTTCTTGTTTTTTTTCTCTTACTTTGACCCGTGACTTAATCCTTTGGTTTATATGAGATTGGTTACATGATGTATTTTTGTCGGGTAGTACTAGAGTTGATGTGTGAGGTTTGATATTCTGTATAAAAGTTTGACCACTCTTGAAGTGATTCATATTTATGTAGGCAGGAAAGGACCGTTTGGTTTGATACTTGAGACGCCAATGGTGCATGTGGAGGATGTGGCTAGAGCACATATATTTCTGCTGGAACATTCTAATGCAAAAGGGAGGTATAATTGTTCACAATGCTTGGTGACTTATGAAAGGATGTCTGAACTTGTTTATGCCAAATACCCAAAAGTTCAACCACCAAACTTAGAGTGAGTTCTTGCTTTTAAAGTGGTTACACACTTGCCATTCATTCCTCATTTGAGTACACAAGTTTTCTTTGATCTCACTGCAATGAGTATTTGGTAATTTCTTCTTGTAGCTCGTTGAAACAAGTTGAAGGTATCAAGATACGAGATTTATGTTCAAAGAAGCTAATAGATGCAGGATTCGTGTTCAACTATGGAGTAGAGAAAATGATTGATGATGCAATTGAATGCTGCCAAGAAAAGGGTTACCTGTAAGGTAGTTGTATTGTGTAGCTTTTTGTTTTTGTATAATAGGGTGCTTATCCATGTAATGAGACAACATCATAAGTAGTTGTTTAAGCTAATAATCATCAATCCTAAAAAAGCCTCAAAATCTGTTTTTATAGCCTTGAATATAGTTACACCGGGGTGTGAAGTGAATTGAATACAAATTCAATAGAGAAAAAAACAGAACAAATATAGAAACAAAGGAAATTCCATTATTTGTGAAAGCTAACTCATAAAATTGGTTATACTACATATATTGTACCATACATACAAAGCCTTTAGTACAACTTAGATAATTAAGTCGAATCATCACTTAAGTTGATTGATTATGCATAATTTAAGTATACGGAATCCTTCCTTAATATTAAGATTGACTCGATAATTCGTATCAAATCATACCCACCAACACATATATAAATACACGTTCCAAAACAAAGCAAATAAACAAGATAAATATACGCATTTAGTAGTATTTATTATTCTCAACCACCGAATACCAAGCACTGACTCAAGTGTCGGAAAACTTTTTATAAATGTTTCTCCTTGGTCAAAGACCGACGACCAAGAACTATTAAGAACCGACACCTCGAAGACCGAAGAATATACACACCATAGCGACTCAAGGACAAATATCAATTTCATAAGTTTGTCTCTTCACCTACTTGTCTAATTATTGGTATTAGATCTGATAGGAACCAAAACAAGAATTGTAGTAACAAAGAAAAAGGATGTATCATTCAAAATTAGAAGTGTAGTAGCTAATACAAGGTAAAACCATCATCATAGGAAACATGGCAGCCACGTCTACAAGGTGGGGCATTCTCATCATACTCGGCACAGCAACTCCATCTTTTCTTCCAATTGGCACGGCCAGTGTTTGGTCTGTTATTCATCTCATTCCATTTGTACACAATTACTCCAGATTTTTCACTCCATTCCCCATCAATTCCTTGGTGTGGTGGAGCCAATGAAAATAGACCTTTATCTCCTACAACATTACACAGGTAATAATGATTATGTTAAATCTATGATAATTCTAGAACACAACATGGATGGTATAATAACTGTCCGATAGCGGGTGATCGGATAAACTCAACAAACAATCGCTAAAATAGACTCGAAAAATGGCTTTATACCATATTAAGAAGTGAACTTTAAACCTAATTCAATCTCATAAAACCGGCTTATGAGATGAGGTTTGCATCCACTTATAAAGAATGAAATGTATGAATCTCTAATCGATGTAGGATCTTTAACAGAAAGTGATTTAGATGTTACATACCATTGGTGTGGCCATGGAAGGAGCAAGAAAGAGGAGAATTATCTTGATCTGAGTAAAGGGTGTTGCATCTCAGACACCTTTTATTTGTTTGAACATGGGATGTGCCTGCTTTATTCTGAGACTGTGAGCAGCACTTGAGCTGAAATGATGGCTTGCAAAAAAGTGGGCTTTGAGAGAAACTGAGAGAGAAAAATACCATTCAGATTCACCCTTTTGATTTTTCTTGGCAAAAGTAAGAAATGAAAGAGGGAAGTAACCAGTGGCAGAAAGTGTGTTCTTCTTGAGTTCAGAAATATTCTGTTTCTGATAGCAAAGAATGATGATAATGTTGGATTGTTGTCATTGCCACTTGCAACAGAAAACGACATGAGATGCCAAATATCCCAAAGTTTATATCACTGAAATAATAACATTTAAGATAAAATATTTATTTTCCCTCTGCAATATGTAAAATTTACTTCAATTCTAATTTTAAAACAGAGTTCTATAAATAGTTCTGATAACTATTTTTTTAAAATATTTAAATAAAGCATTACAAAAGTAGTGGGACAACAAATTTTTTTAGATGAACTAAAATTACACTTAAGAAACAAAAATTTCTTCTAAAATTTATGTACTTTTATAATTACTCTATAATTTTTAATATATTTTAATATGACTTTCAATAAAACTTTATCTTTTTTTTTTCTTGGAGGTTGATAAGTAGCATATTGCAAACGAGAGATAATTTGATCAAGATAAACATTGTATTGAACTCTGCTCATATATATTGCTCTTTCTGCGACCATCATGCATTTTTATTCAAGAGACAAAGGGCAATTTTTTCTTACAACTCAACTAGCAAGCTACATAATTAAGTAATTAAACTTATTCTTAGTTAAAAAATTATCTAGAACCATTATAATAAAATAATTTTTTTACACAAAAATAACAATTTCAATCAAAATTAAAACAATACTACATAGATCATATTATAATTATGTAAAGACATACATGGATACAACACGAACACTTCGACACGATATGAACACTTTAACATGTGTAATCTCTATAATATAGAATATGATGTTTATATATTATATAATTATGAATTATATAAATTGACAATCAAGATTTTTTTTAAACAAGTATGTCTGAATTTTTTCTTTGTAACATGAAAATGTTTCTCACACCTAGTTTAAAAGAATTTAAGTTTTTAGAAAATCATTATATTTATCTTTTTAAAATTGTGTTGAAAGCGTGCTATAATTATCGGATATAAAAAAACTATTTATTGAATTTGACACTTCACTGATACTTATCGTAGAAGCGTCATACATGTAAGTATCATAGGAGCGTCATACACGTAAACGTAATTGAACTTCATAGTATTATAATTCCAAAAACAAAAGCATAATGTACAAGAAACTTTTTCAAATGAGATAATTTTTGTCCCACTTTATGAATAACCGTCCTCATATATTACATAAATAAGGGTACAAATTACTTAAGAGGTAACCCTTTTTCCTTGCAGCATTGGATTGCATCATCAAGCATCTCCTCAATTCCATACTTGAACACAAATCCAGCATCTATGAGCTTCTTTGATGATAAATCTGGTATCTTCACACCTTTTATTTTGTTGAAACATCTACAATAAATAAAAAAATAAACCAAACACTTGTTGCAATGAAATCAAAGAAAAAGCAAATGCTCAAATCAAGAAGAATTGTCAAATGTGTCACAACATGAAGTTCAACAGAAACTCACTCTACTGTCTCTGGCTTAAATTCTTGGTATTTGGCAGAAACAATTTCAGAGATCCTTTCATAAGTAACCAAACATTTTGAACAATTATACCTCCCTTTTGAATTAGGATTCTCCAGCAGAAATATATGTGCTCTAGCCACATCATCCACATGCACCATTGGTGTCTCAAGCAAGGAATCAAATCCACTTTTTTCTCCTGTGTAAATTTCTTTCTATATATTTACATTTTCTTAACTATCTGTTACATGATAAATGGTAGAAAATAGGATAATCAAATTGCATCACTGACCAAATGAGAATTTCAATGAAGCTTGAACTGAGCCAGGAAGCTTTGGACAAATGAAGGGTCCAAAAACAAAAGTTGGAATCAGAGTCACAACTTCCAATCCATTTTGTTCTCCAAATTCAAGCACTGCCTTCTCTGTCAATGTCTTTGAAACTGCATAACTCCAACCAAATGCCTTTGAAGTTCTAAGAAGATCCACATCAGTCCAAGAGCTTTCATCCATCACTTGTTGTTCTTCTGTGCCACCATGAACCACAGCAGAGGCACTAGAGGTGTAAACAACTCGTTTCACAGTCTTGGAATTCAGGCATGCCTTCAAAATGCCAAGTGCACCATCAATGGATCTTTTGGTCACTACTTCTTCTGGTTCTCTTAGTTCAAAGTCAACTGGGGTAGCAACATGGAACACTCCAACACATCCTTCAATGACTGCATTGAAGCTTTCTGGATTCCTGAGATCAGCACTCAGAATTTGTAGCCTTTGAGATGCTCCTGGTAAGCTGGTGAGAAAGCTAAGATCCTTCTTATGTTCTACTTTGTTTTAAACATCAAAATTGCAGTTTTGGTTCAGTGAATCAAATTGCAAACAAAATCAAATAAAGAACATTTAGAGAGATTAAGAGTGCTGTTTTTTTTTTTCCATTGGGGCAATCTTACTCAAATCAACCAAGAATGTTGTTTCTTTGGCAATTCCAAAAGGACCATATCAGAAACATACCACAATCATTTAAACATCAATTTCAACACACAGCTTATGCACAAATCATTGAAACTAAATGCCAAAAACAAGTAAAAAATTTCCCACCCTTCAAGCAGCAATGTCTAGTATGAACCCACACCAAAAGGGTATCTGGGAATCAATATGAATATTCAATATATATGGTCAAATTAAGTTCAGGAAACAACTAAGAACAGTGTAGCATTTGATTTGAAATCCTATAACATGAAAAGCTTATAATAAAAAGAAGGAGAATGTTCTGATTCTATAAATGTTTAGCATGTGAGAAGCTTTTGTGTTACCTGGATTGTTTCTCACAGTGGTGTTAACAGAGTAACCATCTTGAAGGAGGGTCTTGATAATCCATGAACCAATAAAACCAGTACCTCCTGTCACACACACTCTTCCTTTGCTTTCTTCCATTTTCTCAAACCTTTCTTGCTCTGATTACTGCTACAGATTCAATTTTTCTATGCACAGAAAAAAGTTGTAATTGAAAGTGACACTTGTGAACTTTATTTATTCTTTATTGTACATGTTTTAGCTTTTTTTCTTTCTTTCTTTTTTCTATTATCATGATCACATACTTTACCTAATTGCCACACCTTTTATGTTCATGATTTGGGTTTAGGAAAATGTTCGGTGGAGAGTACAATTATTAAATAATAATAATAAATAATTAATTATTATATTAATTAGATTAAAGATTATTTTAAAAACTAAAAATTATTAATATTTAAAATAGTCTCTATTATTAATAAAAATTTATAAAATAATTTTTAAATTGGTATCTAATTATTAGTTAATAAGGTTTTAGTTAATAATTACTCATGTTCTAAATTAGTCTATATTAGAATCTAAAATATTAGTAGTTAAAAATTTGATAATTAATTTAAATATAAATAATATTTTAATTTATAAAATGAATTTAAACTAGTAATATAATAACATGTAAACTTTTTCTGAGTCAAGATGTGGATACTTACCCTTTGGGTCAATGGGAGAGAATAAGGCTCATGCCTTGTCTTTTTTGCACCTCATGATTTCCTTTGCACTTCTCAAGAGTGTGTAAAAGACAAAAGTAACCCTAAATAAAATTGTGTATCATCTCTTTGTTTTTTCCTTTCTCTTGCTTCTACACCCCACTTGCTAATTCTTTCTGCACCCCCATTGGTTCTCGTGGCACCCTTATAATAATAGACTTTCAAATTTGAAAGTGTCTTCTTCTGCACTTTACAATTTAATTTTTTTTTACATAATAAATAACTTTTAGATTACATAATTCAAAAATTATTTATTTAGATTATATAATTGAAAATAGAATTATGAATCTAATTAACATAGAATCGAAAAATTTATGGAGGTGAAAAAAGAGATTCTTTTATTATATTTTGTAATTTTTACTACAATGAAAAAATCTTATAAAACTTATACTCTAATTAAGTTTTAAGTTTTACTTATTATGAAATCAAGACATAGAACAAGAATTTTCAGTTAGTTTTTATTTTTTATTAATTAAAAGGTTTCTCACAAACTCATTTTCAGTGATTTTAAACATTTTTAAAATTTAATTAACCCACTTGCTACAATTTTTCTCCTTGTTGAACATAGAAGAAGGAAGAAAAAATATTGAGAAGACCAGAAACACATTTTCTTTTTCAATTTTCCCCTTCGCTAGATTCATCTTCCTTCGTACGCTAATGGCCGCCATAATTTCGCGAAGACTAAGGTTAACCTTAACCTCCTCGCTCCGAAAACCCCATGGTTTTTCTTCATCTTCTTCAACCACTTCGTTTTCCCAAAACCCTAATTTTCCAATTTTCAAACCCTTCAGGTTTCTCTCATCAAACCAATTTTCCTCTGCTTCGGACTCCAATGAAGACCGCAAGCCCGCCCCAGGCCCAGCCCAAGCCCAAAGCCCATACCCAAGCCAAAACCCAAACTTCAAGCACCAGGAGATCGAAGGCCCCACAGTGGAACGAGACCTCTCCCCACTCGCGGCCGAGACGCGCGTGGTTCTGGAAACCATGATGAGGAACATGTACAGGCTGAGCCACGCCCTCGCCGCCATGGGTCTGGTTCACCTCACTCTCGGCGCGTGGGTCACGTACCAGACGAAATCGGACCCCGTGACGGAGGTCTCCGTGCAGAGCCTTGTGGCGTTCGCGTTTCCGTTCTCGGTGGCGTTCATGCTGCGGCGCGCGCTGAAGCCGATTCACTTCTTCAGGAAGATGGAGGAGCAAGGGCGGTTGCAGATCCTCACGCTCACGCTCCAAACCGCGAAGCAGTTGAACGCGCTCTTCGCTAGGGCTCGTGTGGTTTCTCTGCTGTGCGTTTTTGCTGTTGTTGTTGGTGTGGGAACCGCAGTGGCTTCCAAATTCACCTAATTTTGTAATTCAGAATAAATAAACATATGTTGCCTTTTTATTCTTTTTACTTGTGACGATGTTGATTTGTCAAAAAATTAGTTACATATTTTATCATTATTTACAATTAAGTAAAAAAAAAATACCGATAAAAAATAAGTATATCTGAATTTAATTCATATAACATAAATAATAATATATAATTTATTGAAGTGAATATAAATATTAATTTTGAAATTATTAAAAAAATATGATAGAAAAGTTATAAGAATTGAAGAACTTGGTTCGGGTCTTATTGCTGATGGCGTGTTCCACGTCTCACACCATTGTAACAAATTTCTGATTGGAAGAACGAGAAACAAACCTAGTTACCCTCACACTTCTCTCCTTCGTGAAGATTGTGAGCAATTTTGCGTCTTCTATTAGCTATTGCATTTTCATTTCTTCATTGATTTTCTATTCAGTTTTGTTTTCTCAGCTATTTCTCTCACTCACATGGTGCTTCTGATGTGGCTATGCATGTACGGATAAAGCCGTATTTTTGTTTTCCTTTGTGAATTTTGTCATTGTCCTTGATTTTCAGCCATGACGGACGGTCATCAATTCAACAATATCACTCTCGGAGGCCGTGGAGGCACTGTAAACCCTCTAATCTTAGTTTTGCTGCTCTTTTCCGTGTATGGTTGAATTTATAAAAAAATATTTCCATGAATCAATGCATGTGTTTGAATTAGCGAGTGTTGTAAAAAGAGACTTCCCCGAATGTGAGTTTGAGAATGCAACGTGTTTGGTAAAAGTTGTGAAAAAAGTATTTCCGAAAATAAGAGCTCGGGCATGCATGTTTTCAATGTTTGGTTTATAAAAAATATTTTCAGGAATCTATGATTACTTTTGAAGTTTGAATAGTGGTATAGAATAGAATGGAATTAGTTGGAACAGAATGGGTGTCTTGGAATGAAATAAAAATACCTTTGCATGGGATGTTTTAGAATGAAATGGAACAAATATTTCATTTTATTGTTTGGAAAAATGGCGGAGTTGAATCATTTATAACCTTTTAATTTCCATATTATCTCTATTCTCAATATGGGTATGTTTGGATACAATCTTGGTATAGTATGATGAAATCGAGTGAGTTGTTTTTGTTCCAATTTTTTCTATCTTCTACAGTAAAAAGTTATTTGATTTGGTGTGATGTAATAAGTACTATTTGTTTAGTATAGGTAGGAAGAGACTGAATCTACATGACCTTACTCAGTTGTACTGCATGTTTCATGTCAACTTTTTACAATTAGTTGCTTTTTAATTCAAAGTTAATAGCAATTAGAGCCTGAAGAATTGAATTTTTTTGAGTGAATTTGTGAATGAGACTGAAATTGGCAGTTGAGATGTATGACACTTCTTCTCCTGTTGAGGTTGTAGAATTCAGGACAGATAAAAATACACTCTGGAGGAATAGTATGGAAGAGACAGGGCGGTGGTAAATTAATTGAAGTTGATACATCCGATATAGAGGGGGTGACATGGATGAAGGTTCCAAAGACTAACCAACTTGGTGTTCAAATTAAAGATGGATTGTACTACAAGTTCACTGGTTTTCGTGAGCAGGTTACTCCCTCTACCCCTCCCTATGTGTAGTTAAGTTGGATGTGCAAAAATGTGCAGTTACTTTGGATGTGCATAAAAATTAATTCATAACTTTGGTTAGGTTTTTCTTATATTATGTTGCTTTAGCACTTTGACAGATATAAATACTGAGGACTTGGACTTCAGTTGCTATCAATATTCCTTCTTATGTGGTAATTTTATACATTTTTGCAGGATGTTGTAAGTTTGACCAACTTTTTCCAAAACACTTGTGGAATAACAGTACGGGAGAAGCAGCTCTCTGTTAGCGGACGTAACTGGGGAGAAGTTGATCTAAATGGTTTGCTATATTAAGTGAACTGACTTATTTGTTGTAATTGATATTCTTCTCATGATTTGTCACATATATCTTAAACATCTCTGTCATCCTTGCTGTAAATTTGATAATTTAGTGTGTGGAAAAAAAAGTTAATTTGACATTGTATTCTGTTTGATTCAGTAGCACCCCATGAAGAAATGGTATGTAAAATCTTTAGTAAAGGATAAAACTCTCGTATCCTATTTTCAAAGAAATTCAGTTGATATCATCCAGTTTTTATTTGGAGAACACTAGAGTTATCTTGTATAGTTCTGGATGTTTTCCATATATGAATAAAGACTGAAAACTTATGTGCTGTGGTCATTTTCTTTTTGTTATACTCTAAGGGTGTGTTAACAATGGTGAAAATTAAATTATTTCAATAATCCTTCAGTGCTATAAACTGTTATAGTTAGAACCAGTTTTTTTTAGGGTAAATTTGTGGAAAAGTCACCCAAACATCCAGTTTATTTTATAAACAAATTATTTTTCATAAAAACAACTGAAAATGATGACAAAAAACTGTTCCAAACATGCTGTAAGTGTCAAATGGATTTAGGCGCCACTCCCTCCACTTTGGTAATCATAGTAAGTGCAATTCTGAGTGGAAAAAAGTTAAGATAGGAAAGTTGTTTTATGTATGTGTAGTGTTTGGGTGGTGATGGTAACTTTATCCCATTCTTGTTTTCTTTTGTAATCAAATAGTTTGTCTTTATGTTGGGCAACTTGTTTGATAATGATAAAACTGGCTTGACCATTTCTACAGTTATACTGGATTTTTATGTTTCTGTTTCCATTTCAGGAAATATGTTGGCTTTCATGGTTGGTTCAAAGCAAGCTTTTGAGGTGTCGCTTGCAGATGTCTCCCAAACACAGCTTCAAGGGAAGAATGATGTGATCTTGGAGTTTCACGTGGATGACACAACTGGAGCTAATGAGGTTTATCTACATTTTCATGCATTTTAACAAATTAATTTTCAATGATTGTGCATTGTTTTTATGGTCTATTCCTTTTTATGTTATCAGAAAGATTCACTGATGGAGATAAGTTTCCATATACCAAGTTCCAACACCCAGTTTGTTGGCGATGAAAAAACTCCTCCTGCTGAGGTGAGTTTCTTTGTGGAAATAAAAGATCTAGTCTTATATTAGGTTAAATGACATTTTATCTTTTCTGCATCAGGTTTTCCGCAGCAGAATAATGTCTATGGCTGATGTTGGTGCTGGAGGTGAAGATGCTGTTGTTACATTTGAGAGTATTGCGATCCTTACACCAAGGTAATGTATTTAAAGGCATATACATATATTCAAGTATTTTTGGGCTTTTGGCTTTTCGTAGTTTATTCCACTTGTATTGTTGTTCTTCCAATTAAGTATTAATAGTAAAACTTTGTTCTTTTATGTAGAGGACGATACATTGTTGAGTTACACATGTCATTCTTGCGACTTCAGGGACAGGCTAATGATTTCAAAATCCAATACAGCAGTGTAGTTCGCCTATTTTTACTTCCTAAGGTTCATTTCCTTATTCTGTACTTTCATTCGACTGATATTTGTTTTCATATTAAGTGACCAGTTTACATTAGCCAGCCATGTATTTAAATTGATTTTGGACTTGTTAAGTGTAGTGACGATTTCTCTTATGTATGTGTAGTCTAATCAACCACATACCTTCGTCATTATTAGTCTTGATCCCCCTATTCGGAAGGGACAAACTTTGTACCCTCATATTGTGATGCAGGTAATTGCTGCTTCTCAATGGTTCATGGTTTGCTAATTTATATGATGTGCATTCTATTTGTTTATGAATTTGACATTATTTTGCTCATTTCTACATAGTTTGAATCTGATTATGTTGTCCAAAGTGAATTGACAATGAATGAAGATCTTTATAACACAAAGTACAAGGACAAGTTAGAGCTGTCTTATAAGGTATCGCTTAAAACTGTTCATAATTGATTCATATGTCCATATATAAACCCCTGAGATACTGTTCTTGAAGGACTAATCACATGATTTGAGAATTTATTAATTGTTGGTCATGCATATCACATGATGCAGTAGCTGACGTGTTTCATTTTCAATTCACAACCAGGGACTTATTCATGAAGTGTTCACTACAATATTACGTGGCTTGTCTGGTGCGAAAGTCACTAAGCCTGGAAAATTTAGGAGTTGTCAGGATGGCTATGCTGTGAAATCATCTTTGAAAGCTGAAGATGGAATTCTGTATCCCCTTGAGAAGAGCTTCTTCTTTCTACCTAAGCCTCCTACTCTTATTCTTCATGAAGAGGTATAATGGATTGTGCTTGCTGACCACCACATATCAATTTCTGGTTGATAGCATCTGATATTTAAACAATGAGGTTTTACTTCTTTTCTCCTTTCCTATTAGATTGACTATGTGGAATTCGAGAGGCATGCTGCTGGTGGTTCCAATATGCATTATTTTGACCTTCTTATCAGACTAAAATCTGAACAAGAGCATCTCTTCCGTAATATTCAGAGAAATGAGTACCACAATTTGTATGAATTTATTAGGTAAATATTAGCTCATTGCCAAATTATACGTAGGATTAACCGTTTTATAAAGTATAATCAACTGTTTTATACCTGAACATGCAGTTCAAAGGGCTTGAAAATTATGAACTTAGGAGATGGCCAACCTACTGCTGGTATAAAGAAGGTTCTCGAGAATGACGATGACGATGCTGTTGATCCACATCTTGAGCGCATAAAAAATGCAGCTGGTGACGATGAAAGTGATGAGGAGGTGATCGAACAGATATTTTAAATCACTTATCTTTAGTTCATGTGTAGCGTTTAGAAAATTTGTGTTCTAGTTTTAGAAATCAAGGAGGCAACATTTATTTGTGCTGACCAACTTCTGATTATAGTTGGTGCATGAAAATCTTCAGTGAATTCGGAGCTTACATTTTAGTTTTTGCTATTCTTGAGCTTATTTTGCAGCTGACCTTTCGCCTATTTTAAGTGTCTATTTCTTGTGTTCGCAAGCTTCTCAACTTTAGTCTTTGGGAGCTTAATGTGGCAGGGTTTTTCTAGTCTTGTTTCTGTATTAATTAAACTGTGGTAAATGTCTACAGGATTCAGATTTTGTTGCTGACAAGGATGATGAAGGTTCTCCTACTGATGATTCTGGGGCAGACGATTCTGATGCCAGTAAAAGTGGCGATGAGAAAGAGGCACCTGATTTTCTTTTTTGCCTTTGTTATCTTAGTAGTACTTCTCTACTCTTAAATCTATGGTGTGTCTGATACCTTAATGATTGCAAATTTTCAGAAGCCTGCCAAGAAGGAAATAAAGAAGGACCTGCCTCCTAAGGCATCTACTTCTAAAAAGAAATCAAAAGATGATGAAGATGGAAAAAAGAAAAAACAGAAGAAGAAGAAAGACCCAAATGCACCCAAGAGGGCAATGTCTGGTTTTATGTTCTTTTCTAAATTGGAAAGAGAGGTATGTTCTGTTCCTAGTCTTATACATCGGTGCTGGTATGGTTTCGGATGTGGGTGGTGGGAATTTTTATCACCAAACTTATGATAGCTGCTGCCCAGCCTCAGAGTTTGGGGTTCACAGATTACAATGGCAATGTGCATGCTAATTACACAAACTTCTGCATTAGTATTTTTAGAAGGAAAAATGAAATAAGTTTTATGCATAAGTTAAATTTTTGTGAGAAAAACAATATAAAAGAGTTTTTATAAATTGGTTTATGTATAAATTATTTTTAACTTATGAAAAACCTAAATTTATTTTTACTTATATTTTTCTCCTACTAGTGCCTATTAAAAAACTCATAGCCTTTTTGTCTATGTTATAATTATAAAATTAAGGAATACATCTTATATAATTAAGAATATCTAGATTATATATATAGATTATATATATATATATATATATATATATTATTAGAGCATGTTTTTTTATTAGAGGATATCAAATCTCCTCTACTTATTGTATTGATTCCTTTTTCTCAATATAAATAAAACATCTATATGTTGTCTTAGTAACACATGGTTTTAGTTCAATGTCTCTCTCTCTTGTATAGTGTATCAGTCTGGATGATGTGAAAGAAAGAGTGGAAGAGAAAAGAAATATGTGAGACATGAATTAATAGTGGGGTTGTTTGAATGAAGTGAAATAGAGTGGGGAGAGAGAAAAAATAAGTAGAAAATTTGAATGAATATGTGTTTGATTGTAAAGAAGAGGAAAGTGAGAATTTGTTATGAAATGATATTATATACCCTTGATTTTATTTTTTTTAATTTAAGAATTCACAAAATCTACATGAAACGGTTAACTGGTCAAGCAGGGGTTTATATAAGTTGAGTTCTCTTTATATAATATTTCCTGAAAGTATTTTAACTTTTTGACAGAATCTCAAGAAAACTAACCCTGGAATCTCATTTACGGATGTGGGAAGAGTACTTGGAGAGAAATGGAAAAAAATGTCAGGTATGCAATGTTGCCAATTTTTAATTTCATGCAGTTCCATTCCACCATGTCTAATTCGTCATCTGAACTTTATTACATATGTTTATTAACTAAACTGTATATTGTTTCACCTGTTGAATGCTCAGTGGAAGAGAAGGAACCATACGAGGCAAAAGCACGTGAAGATAAAAAACGTTACAAGGATGAGATTAGTGACTACAAGAATCCCCAACCCATGAATGTTGATTCAGCAAATGTATCTGACGGTACCTGAGGCTAGTTCAATATTGAAAATAATCCTCACTTTCTATGTGAATGCAATTGTCTGCAGAAACTTTCTGTCATCGAAATGCAAGCCAGTGTAAGTTATGATGCTCCTTGTATTTTTTCCTGGAGATGGTATCTACTCGTTAACTTTGAAAATTGATACAATACAAGTAATGTTCTTTGAAATGGCTTGATAACTTGTGAAAGGTGATTGGAATGTTCTGAGTTTTGTGCTTTTGAGGGGTTGAAACCTCAGTTGGTTTGCATGGCTTTGGGGAAGACAGGGAAAGGATGACCTTGCTTTGTTGACCAGGTTCTTGTGCCTTTTTTTTGTTCTTCAAATGATCATTAATTGAAAATGTTCAATGGAACTTACAAAATGATAAGATTCTAAAGAAAAAAGCAAATAAAGAAATAGAGAGAAATGAGAAATGGTAATTGAGTGGCTGTGATTAATTAAAATCTATAAATCAACACCTTAAAAGTACCATTATGGAATTTACAGTTTGTAAAACATGAGAAATTGATGGAGATGATTTGATCTTTGACAATTTGGAAGGTGCAATGGATTGTGCATAAAATCAGAAATGGTTGTAGCAGTAGCAGTATATTATACCTTTCTTTTTCTCCACCTCAGATCCTACTCTTTCAACCAAGCTACCAACATTGACTAAATGGTCATTAACACGTTTACAATGCATCAGAAAAACCTTTGCATGTTTCCTCAATATGTCTGTTTTTGTCTTTTTGTTCTTTTGTTTGACATTAGGTAGTTAGATTGAACATATATGGTTACATACAATTATTGTAACCTAAAATGAGATGTCTGTATTAAATGTAAAACAATTATGGTTATTCTAATTATTAGCATTTATTTTTTATAATTGTGCATCTGGTGAATGACTTAAATTTCTGTGTGATTACTTTACGTATTAATTTCTGTAATAAAAATTCACATCACAATTATTATAAACTATTGTAGTTATGAACAACGCGACAATAGTAATATTATTAGTATAATAACTTGATTGTGAAGAAAAGATACTATTACTCAGCAGTATATTTTTCCTTAAAACGATTATTAGAACGTCTTAATGTGCTAACACACTCACATTAACCATTAAATTTTACACTAAAATACTTTTACCCAAACAAATAATGAAATAACACTTATATTTTAATGATAAGTACACTTTTTTTATATATAAAGCTTTTATGTTCTTATCATTATTATCATTATGCAACTTGACATCGCAGTTATTCTGATACTTCAATTAACAACAGTCATATGTAATTAATCACACGAAAAAAATATTATTAAAAACAAATACAAAAAATTTATGGAGATATTAGACAAAAATTCATATGTTAACAAAAATAGTACATAATTAGACTATACTTATTATAAAGAATTCTAAAAACAGAATAAAGGAAATTTTATTGTACCAATAAAATGATTTTCTATGAATAAATCTTAAATTAGTCAACTTATCAGCATACGCATTCCTTTGATAAAAAAATATGAGTAAACTTATAAATTTGATTTTGTCATAGTAATTAAGACAAATATTTATAGTAATTAACCCAAGTATTTCATCAAATACAAAATATTTAGATACATTAATCCTAAAAGTAAATACAACATAAATTAAGATAAAATAACATACTGAACATCAAGAAACACGCAAAGAAACTTCCAAAAAATACACCTTTACCAATTCCCACTTTATTATTTTTTTGTTAATCTATACATTCTAATCATGGAATAAAATACAAAATCAAACATCTTAATAATTTCCATAATTTGATTTTGTTTTTGAACTTCTCGTTTCTGAATAGACCCAATGTTGATAGCCTCCACGTAATGAGAAAAACTCGCTCCCATCCCTTTCACTAGAACGGGAAACGCTGTGACACGTGCGAGGAGCAAGTGGCAAAGACAAGTGTGCGAGCACACGTGTCAGTGACAATATGGACGAAAATGACCTCTGAGAAAACGAGGGTCAGATTTGGCGGCTAGCTTCTTCCTTCTTGTCACACACGGCTCACCTTTTTTTACCCTCCTTTTCCTATTTTACCCCTTTCTTGCAAAGTCAATAACTTCATAAACTTTTAATAATCTTCTTAAAACTCATTTTTATCATTTTTTTAATTATTTCACAGCATATTTACAATTCAACTTATAAATTTAATCCTTCAAAACAAATTTTTTTCATGTTTAGTATTAGTTTCGTCTTGTAAAAAAAACATTCTTTTTATCATTCTAAACAAATACAAATTAATTCCTTAAATAAACTTTAACACATCTTAAATAACAAATGGTGAAGTTTTGGTGCATGATTGGCATTAAGAAGTAGCCCCAAACAAAATCTTTTTTATGTAAAGAATTTTGTAAAGCTTTCCACTTTAGTTTCATGGTTGAACATGTTTGGATTAATCCATCTTCCAAATAGGTTTCTTCATTAGGCCAAACAAGTAGTTCAACTTTTATCTTTCATTTATAGCATTGTAGTTGAAGAATAAAAAACACAACTTTCTCATCATAGAATATTTTTTGTTTTAAATTGTCAATTGGTACCAAACAACAAATGGAGGTCTCCATCTTGTTATTGACATAACCAAATTTATTAAGTTCGATAGAAAATTAACCACACCAAACAGTAAATAAATATTAAATATGTTCTTAATTATAATTAAAACTCATGATAATTATATAAGAGTTTATAAAAAAAAAATACGTCATGTTGTCAAAATGTATTTTACCTAAAAAAAAAATCATTTGATAAGCTAGAGAGAAAATAAAAGACAATGAACCGATAAAAAATAAAATAATAGTTCTCTCTATTCAATGAAAATAATTTTTTTTTTAAGAAAAACACCATTTTTATAAATAATTAATAAATTGAAAGAAAAAAAAAAGTAGTGGAGAAGTTGGTAATTGCATTAGAATGAATGAAAAGAAAGTTTCCTTTCCATACGCGTCTCTACGACGCCCATATTCTATCTCTCCTTTCATTACCAACCTCTCATCTCTCTCTTTTACAAATCCTCTCTCTCTCATTTCCAATCTCAATAATCTCTCTCTCTCTCTCTTTCTCTTTCTCTTTCTTCTTCTTCTTCCTTTCTCCTTCTCACCAAAACGCACTATAATGGCTCAGAAGGCGCAGAAAAACGACACCGACTTCAAGGTCCCGGAACCAATCACCCCCTGCGCCACAGCCACCGCTGCCGCGGCAACTTCCATTTCCGAACCATCTAGATTCTTTGACGCTGCAACTCCCGCCACGTCGTCGCGTTCGCCCAAGCGCTCGCTTCCTCTAGAGGACGCTGCGAACGCCGACCGGACGGTGGCATCGGAGCCGAAGCGCGCGGTGAACAGGTGCTCGGGATGCCGGCGGCGCGTCGGGTTGACCGGATTCCGCTGTCGGTGCGGTGACCTTTTCTGCGCTGAGCACCGGTACACCGACCGCCACGACTGCTCCTACGACTACAAGACCGTCGGGAGAGAGGCCATCGCGAGGGAGAATCCCGTCGTGAAGGCCGCGAAGATCGTGAAGGTCTGAAAACCCTAAATCGGAGAAGGAGAAAAACACTTCGATCGATCGCTGAGACGAAACGACGCGAAACGAAGGCGTTTCGACGCGGTTGGAGATTTAACAGTCTCACGATCGCAGTTAGGTGGTTAATTTAATTACTCGCAGCGCGTCTCATCTCGGGCGCGTGGGTGGGATCTGGGAAAGTTGTAACCTGAACGTGAAATTCTCGGTGATCCTTTTTTTTATTTTTTTATGTATAATTTCTTAATTTTTATGTACTTTTCTTTTTTTTTAATCTCGAGTTGGGATTTATAAATTATTGTGATTATTATGTGATTTTTTCTTGGCTCAATTATATTTATTTTTCTTTATTTCTTAGTTTAGGTTTTCTTTCATGATTTTAGGTTAAACATGAATTTAGTCTTTGGAATGTTTTTTATTTTATTTCTAAATTAGTTTGTTTGACATTTGATCTCCATTTTATTTCTATTTTTTATTCTTGTAATATTAAAGTTTCTATTTTCTACTTATTATTGTAAATGAAGGTTATCGAACTCAGAACAAAAATTAAAGCAATCGAAATTAAGTAATTTTTTCTTTTAAAAAAATAAAACATGATTATACTTCAGGACTGAATATATTTTAAAAATATTATATTGTTTTAAGAAATAAAATTATTGTGAAATAAAATAAAATGTATTTTAGTTTTTTTTTTTACTATCTTATTTTTAGCATAGGATTCAGGGTGTGGGGGAAAAGGTAAATTAGATTGAAGTTGAGGGTATAGTTGTCAAGTTGTTCTGTACTTTGAATTTTGGAATTTTCGAGAATAGTGATGATGGTAGAAAGTTGGGTGGGCCCACTTGATTAGACATGTGACATTTTTTTAATTATTATCGCGATATATTGGTTAGTGGGTGATATCGTGTCGTGATGCAGCCGCAGCGAGATCTCGCGATTCCTGTTTCCATCGTTCGTGATGGTGACGCTTAACTTTTTGGCTTGTAGCCAATGGGATTGCGCCACGTGTAAGGTGCTAATTGGATTCGCGTCTCGTTGATTACTGCGTTGTGGTTATTTTATTTGGATAGAAGAATCTCGAGGGAATGTGATGAGATGATCCAACGCCTAGGATTTCGTGATAAAAGTTTTTTTTTCCACCTCTTCAAATGTATATTAAAATATTGTTAATTTCTTTTTCTAAAATAATAAAAATATTAAAACTTTGTTATTTTATTTTAGGTTTGAATAAAACTCTTCTCGTGTTCAGTATGTAATATTTAATCTTCAATGAAAAGTGTGCGCAGGTTAATGGAAAAAGTCATTAGCTGAGGGGTGCGCATGATATGCCATCTCTTTGTGCGTAGATCATGCGTGATGATGATGCATGTATCTTTTAATTTTAAATGATCATATTGCTTTGTTAAAGTTTTAAAAATGATAATATAATTAAAATATGAAATTTATTAACTACTTGAACTATTGTACAAAAGTTTGATGATATATTTAAAATGTATTAAGATTGAGATTATTAATAAGGTTAAACTGTCGTAATAAAATATTATGATCTATGATTAAAAAAAAGAAATCAATTGTTCAATTAAAGAAAAAAAAGTCAATTATTCAACTGGTAGAAAATTTCTTAATTTTTTTACAAGAACATAAATTTTTTAATTTTTTAAAATTATATACAGTAATTAAACGAATGTTTGTGTAATTTAAATGTTGAATGAAATTGGCACATTAGAAACCCAAGTAGCATATGCTGGTGAATAAGGGAAAAAAAGAAGTAAAAACATATATATGATTAAGAAAGATCATAAAAGTATTTGGATTTAAGTCCATGATATATAGGTTTAGTTTTTATTTTCGATATTTTCTCTCTTAGAAAATTAAAGAAGAAATAAATTCATTTGAATAAAAAGAATAGAACAAACAAATAGATGTTGTTGGATGATAAAGATTCTTCTGCCTTTAACTTTCTCTTGTTGGTGGAAAGTGATTCCTCAACATTTTTTTTTAATTTTAATTTGGGTTGAACATATGCATGATAATACATGTCTGGGAGCAACTCACTATGGACATCGATCACAATAATCTAGGGCTACCCTACTTACCATATGGTAAAATCCAAGTAACACCACATAAACAATAATTTTTTTTTTTTAAATTAGTCTTCAATGATATTTTTCCCAGTTTTTAATTATTATTATTATTATTATTATATATATATATTAATATGTTTTGATGTGGTTGATATAGTAAAGTAGAGAATGGAAAAATGAGAATTAGAGTGGATGGTGTGAGTTTGTTGTGATTTGTGTGAAAAGATTTGTGGAGCATATTGTTGTTTGTTTGTAAGGTGCATTGGTGAGAATGTCATGTTGACAAGAGATACATCTTCAATATGCCTTGCTTTCCCACTCACTTCTCACTTTCCTCCACTCTCAACATATCAATACACTTTCTAAATAAAACTCACCCCAACCCTTTAAAAAACTTACACCTACTTAGCTTCATCACTTCTCCATCTTGAGTGTGGTAGACCAACCAAACCCATCTTCAACATCTTTCTCATAGCTACTTGTCTATGGAAATGGAATTATATAGGTACACTATATATCATACATTTGCAAATAAAAATGTGAATGGATATGGAAAAGAACATGTAATTTCAATTCAGAATTTTCTATCCTTAAAAGGATTATAATTGGAATTAACAACTGAGCATTGAAATGACAGGTCCAATCTGATTAACCTAAAATGAGTTATTGTAATTTATTGTTTCTTGTTTATGTATTAAGGACATGAGAGCTTAATATTATTGTTGGAATAAACAAAAATATTGTGTGTCATTCTAATTATGTTTCCAACCGTTATCTCTTAATAGGGATCAGTAGTCACTTTCTCTATTTTTTAATTTTGATAGTTTTGTATACATAATTGTTTGTTTTTTCTTGTATCCACAGATAGTTCTTTAATCAATGAGAATTTCTTTTGTACTCTATTTCTTCTCTTCATTTATCATGCTTTCCAGATTATCTCAATCTTCTTGTTTCCCATTTTTGTCCATGACATGATTATGCATAACCAGTAAACACACCATGGTTTGTTGTGTAATCACTACGATTTATTTTTTCTTGATTATTTCTTGCTACTATCTTTCTTTATTGTTGCTTTCTTTTCTATTTTCATGGTAGACGAATTCCAACAAACACATGCTGCGAAGAGCTTCTTGAATTTACACCTTAATATGAATTCGACTACGTGTATTGTTTCTTCGGTTCTTAATAGAAATAAATTTCATTCTAGGAGTATATCAATGGTTACAATCCTTATTGCTAAAAACAAGCTTGAATTCGTTAATGGAAGCTTGAATTTTTGTTAAGTTAACATCTAGTTCGAGAGATAATCTTCATGGTCCCTCTTCTTATAAAAGATTGATTGGAAGACTCATATAACTAATACTAGATCAGATAGAACTCAAGTTGGTCATCACCTTATTGGTTTACTCCAACTAATGCTCATCATCAAGCGGTCATGCGTGTTCTGTGATATTTGAAGCAAACCCTTGGAAAATGAATATTTCTTATTGCAAACAGTAAGTTCTAGCTACAAGGGCATAATGATTCTACTAGGTAGGATGTGTTGATAATAGAAGATCAATGAATGACTACGTAGTTTATCTTGGAAATTCTCTTATATCTCGCGTTATAAGAAGCAATCTATTATCTATGAAAACTCCTCTAAAGCTGAATATAGAGCCTTAACTTCAACTACTTATGAATTACAATGGATTGCATATATTTTTAATGACTTGATGATTGATTACAGATAACCAACTTTGCTTTATGATGACAATCAATATACTATTAAAATAGCTTTCAATCAGGTGATGCATGAATGGAAAAAACACATTGAGATTGATTGTCATATTAATAGAGAGAAAATTAGTAGTGGTTTGTTGAAGCTTCTTCTTATTTCTTATAACATGCTTATTTGATCACTCTTCCATATGTTTCCCTTTCCATCTTCATATTTAGATGATGGGTGAATGAGCAAAATTCATAGGTTGTAAGTGAACTTTAAAGAAAAATATCATCTTGGTAGTCCATACAAAAATATAATGCAAGATTAGTAGTAAAAGATTTTATTAAAAAATCCAAGGAATTATTTTGATATCTTTTCTCCAATTTCCATGATTTCCTTTATCAAAGTGTTTCTAACTTTAACCTTTATCCGTAAGTTACTTATTCTTCAAATGGATGTGAAGACGACCTTTTGAATGATGAATTAAAGGAAGAGATTTATATGACTTACCTAATTGATGTATAGTTATTGGTCAAAAGATCAAAGTATGTGAACTTTTAAAAGTCTCATATGGACCAAAGAGACACCAAAAAGTGGTATGAAAAACTTGATGATGTTGTACTCAATGATGGTTTCTACCATAGGTGTTGATAAATGCGTGTGCACTAAATTTGAAAATAATGTGAGTACGTTATTATATGTTTTTATGTTGATAAAACTCAATGTCTCAATCAAAATGATTGGATGCACTTGCAAGTCTCATTAAATATTTAAGAGGCATTATGAATTATGTCATTGAATATATCATATTTTTCATTGTATTAGAAAGATATAGTGATGCTAATTGGATCACTGATGAACACATATTTATTCACACTTAATAGCTTTAATAATAGATTATTGAACTATAATAATAAATAAATTTGTTGTTTTAATTAGTATTCATATAATTGAGTTTATTTAGGCCTTAACTATTATTTTTGGTAATTTTGTGTTTTTAGGGTAAATGATCTGAAGTTGTCTACCTTTGTGAATATGCCAAATATGCAAAAGTTCAAGTTGTTTTTTTAAATCGAAACAGAAAACAAATTCTGAGGAGAAGGAAGAGAAAATAAAAGCTACAAGATCCCAGAAACAGAATTGAAAGCAAATCTTTTGCAAAAGAAAAAGAATTATGGAAAGTTGGAAACTGTTTACAAAATCTAAACTGCAATATTTTTCAAAGATCCTTGGAGCAGAAAAGCCTATAAAAGGACACAAGCATCAAATAGAAAAGGGAGAGAGTTTCATAGGGTTTTCTTAGTTTCTTTTTCTTCTTTGTAATTCTTTTGCCTCCGCATGGAAAGCTAAACCTTTTGGTTGATTCATTTGTGATTCCCCATTGAGTTCTGAGGTTTTGATCAATAAAAGTTTCTATTGCAGTTGTTTTTATTGTCTAATCTTCTGGAAAACTAGTTTTTGTGAGAGGTTGTACTTGAACGCATGATTGAGAGTCTTCCTTATCTTAAACTTTGGTTTATTAGTTAGTTCGTATTGTTCTAATTAATTTCTTTGGCGCATGATTCAAGAGAGAGGATAAACATTCCCATGGAGTATACACATGAAACAAAGTGGGTATTGATTAAATCGGTAGACACATGCTTTACTGATGAACTTTAGTTGAATTAGGTTTGGCGCATGTTCAATCTAGTTTAACTCTGCTGAGGATTGAGAAAGGAATAATCTTTAGAGAACCTTTGAAGAATTCATTGGTGGAAGAACTTGGGAGTCAATCTGCATTCTTTACTGATTTAAATCATCATTTATATTTTCCTGCTTAATGATCACAACCCCTTTTACTTTATCATTATTGCTAATTTTCATTCTTTGCAGATAGGTTTTGAATTCTAATAACTGAAATCACTATTGGATTTGTTGGAAAACGACTTGGGATCATCTGACCACTTTTATACTATCATCTCTCTACCGTTAAGCAAATCTACGCTAGAATCATCTTAATTTGAGAGCAAAACGACAACTATCATCTTAATGTGAGTACGCTATTATATGTTTTTATGTTGATAAAACCCAATGTCTCAATCAAAATGATTGGGATGCACTTGCGAGTCTCATTAAATATTTAAGAGGCATTATGAATTATGACATTGAATATATCATATTTTCCATTATGTTAGAAAGATATAGTGATGCTAATTGGATCACTTATTCAGATGAGACAAAATTCACACGTAGTTATGTATTTACACTTAAGAGTGGTGTGGTTACATGATGATCGTCCATACAAACTGTTATTTCAAGAATGAATTAAGTTTTGCATAACATTTTGGTAAACTATCTAAAAGCACACACAAATTAGTAACCACACACAATAATAACAATAAAAATTACGAAGTTTTATTATGATTTATTATGATTGTCTAATAACTAACACACAAGTTAAGTGTTTCTTGTTCATAAGATATGTTAACCTACCACATTGTATTATGTGTTGAGTTTTTCAATTTAAGACTAATTTATATAGTTTGTTGCACCAACACCAATGTATCCATTATTTTTCTTACTTTTCACTCTTTTTTTCACCTTTTAATTACACCTTTTTTTCACCTTTTGTTATTTTATTATAGCAATAAAATATATTTATAAATATTTCATTATCATATATTACATATTAATATAATAGTATATAATAAAATCAATTAACTAATTATAATTTTCTTATTAGATTAATTGTTAAATATTAAAAGTTATAAAACCATTCTCCTTCCCCGCGTTTAGAAAGAAAATTCAGAATCTCGCGCCAGAGTAACGTAACATAACACCGTCACCGCACTTTTATTCTAATTTCATTTCGTTCGCATTTTCCGTTGATCCGCAATGGACGAACCGGAGGCAGTAACCGCAGAGAGAATGCCCCACCCTCCCTCTCCGAAATTAGGGTTTCCTCTCTCCGACGCCGGCGACGCAAACCTCGTCGGTGGTCTCAGCACCATCCTCGTCGCTTCAATTCAAGACGCCAAGGACCGCATCGCGCAGATCGAGTACGTCTTCTGCTCCCAGCTCTATCCTCAATTCAAATCCGACGCGGCATCGAAACGGCGTCGCATCGACGAGCTCCAGCACGAGGCCGACGAGAACATGGCGCTACACAAGAACCTCGTGGAGTTGGTGCAGTCCAAGGTGTCCGCTCTAAAAGACGCCGAAGAGAAGCGAAACGCAGCGTTTTCGAAATTGGAGGAGTGCGAGAGCGAGAAGGCGATGTTGCTCGCGAGAATCGAGGAGTTGGACGAGAAACTGAGGAGGAAGACGCGAGAAATTGAAGAGGAAGGGACGCTGCTAGAACGCGTGGAGGCGCTGACGTGTGAGTTGCGGGACGAGAGAGCGAAGAGGAATCGCGTTACTGAGGCGTATAAGAGGCTTAAGTCTCAGCACGTTTACCTTCGACGGAAGGTTGGTATCGATGATGACAATGTGGTTGAGCAAAACAAATTCGAGAGTGGGAGTGAATTTGGCTCGCGTCAGAGTCCTATGGTAGAACCTGGTATTGCGCTAATTTCTCTTGTAACTGTGTGGTAGAAAACTAGATAGAGTTTGTCGCATGTTTTGTGTGTGTGATTTGTGAATCTGCTTATGAATCCTTCAACTGAAAAGTGTCAATTCAACACTCCTTACTCACCAATTGTCTTTTGCATGCAGTTGCAGTTCTTGCATTTGAGAATCCAAATATCACTACCGGTGCTTGTGAAACAGCTGAAGTGAGAAGCGAAATCCCATTGGAAGACTTTGGAGGTAATTGCGTTTTTTCTTAATATTTAAGCAACTGTGTTTGTGTGAAATGTCCTTCACTTCGATCCACCTGCATCAAGTTAAATATACATAGACTTTGTTGTCTAAATGCTATGTTGAGTTAGTGAAGTGTACAATTTAGGTTATTTGATTACACATCATCTACTTCCTATTGTTTTAGGCCTTGACAAGAAAACTCCAGATGTGTTTGTTACTGCGTGTGACATAAACGAAGTGAAGGAGAAGCCGTCTGAGGAGGATAGAGGAGCCAATTTGAGTTCTTCATCCTCTGGTTTTCGTGATGTCCCTAAATGTCCAAGTACAAAATTAGTCTCTGTATCGAGTGCGAAGCGGCCTGCATCTTCCTGGAGGCAAACCCGGTCACATCAAAGTCGAACAGGTCCTGACCCTCATGATGATTTTCTTGACACTCCTCTAGAGAATATCAGAGGAAATTTAAATAAGGATTTGAGCAAGGAGGACCTCCCAAACCTGATTCAGAAAGACATTAGCAACGACAGTTCAGATGATGAAACACAGGATGTGAGTGCCAAATGCAGTCCTCAGAAGAAGCTAAAGCAATCTTCTATTACTGTGGTTGACAAAAGAAGTTACAAGTATGTTGAACCAGTGAGAAAGAAAGCTGAGCGTGAAAATTTAAAAGGAGTTGAGTGCAAACAATGCAGAAAGTTCTATGATGCTGTTCTTCCTAATGCTGATGGCAAGGATGCTGAGAGTAAGCAGAATTTCCGCTGTGAACACCTTGATGGTGTTTCTAGGCATCGATATAGGTATGTTCCGCCTATGACTCCCGAAGGATTTTGGAATATTGGATTTGAATCGGAAATGTAAGAGTATATTTTAGACCGATTACTATTTGATTTATAAAGGATTCTGTATCCAATTGAAATTTGTTCAAACTTTAGTTTCCTGGTAAATCTAGAAAAACACTCTTAGGAACCTTGAATATTAGGTACATTATTAACTGATACATTGGTAGTCTCAATGCCAAGAGGCAAAATTTCCCTGTGTAGTTCATACTAAACCCGGTTGGACTAATGCATGTACTACTAGTTGTAGATATCTTATGTTGTTGACAGCAAATAAACATTTATTATAGAAATAGTCGTTGTACTTTACTCTTCTAGACAGTATCCTTGTGCTTGAAATTTATTTCGTATTTATTTAAGTTCTTGTGTATAACTATTTATATGTATTATTTTCTGAAATAAACTGTTCAGGGTTAGTGTTCCCTTTAGGGGATGATATGGGGAGCTTAATTCTGGAGATTATACCTTAGTTTCACGGCTCTATGCAGCATGAACTACTAGCAAGGGATATTTTGTTATAATGATATGCAATTATTCATTTTGCTGAATGAATTTGTATTGGTCAATGAACACATATGGCCGTTAAAGCTGGCCAAAATTTATGTGGGTTGAACCTGAAAATTGACCCTTAAAGCTTTATACTTTTAACCGTTTGGCCTATTTATAGGTGTTTCTGAAAAATAATCCTGGTATAGTAGGTGGTAAGACGATAATTTTTTAAATTTTAAAAGCATTTTGACCGAGAAAATACTTGAAACACATGTAAACTAAGAAAGAGTTTAAAAAACTATTGAAACTCTAAAATTAAAAGGATATCGTTACTAAAATACTATCTTTTTTCTAAAGATTGTATTTTGATGACTTTGCTTTGCTGTTTAGAAGTTTGGAAGTGATGACTCTCCTTTTAAAATTTTGGATACTGAATGACTTTTGGAATTAGGAACAATTTGAATGTCTTAAATTTTATTGACCCTAATTTTTATTGGGAGGGATAATCATAGCGGGTAGTTGTTCCTCTATTCAGACTCTTAAGTGGATTTTGTTTTGAATTACGCATAGTACTTTGTTGGGGCCTGACATTTTGGTGAACCTATTAAGATACTTAAATAAATTGGACTTGGAATGGAAGAATACCAACTCATTTAAGACATTTTCTTTCTTACACCTGTATAAATTTTTTGAACACTCCCTATTTATTCAGTATCATATTTTTTATATTCCGAAAATCTCATTCTAGAATAAATGGTGGTGTTCAAGAATTTTATGGGAGCAGGAAGAAACACCCACCTTTAATTTTTGGATCTGGTGAGACCCCTTGGCTTGATATCACGTGGGCAACAAACATGCATTTAGCAAAAAATTTATTAGTGGAGAGTAACTGAAAAATTACTGCAAGTAGAGAATACCATAGTGAAGAGAGCATTAGTTAAGCTAAATCACATAACTAGAAACTCATAGCAGCAATACAAATGCAAAGTGTTTTATGTGTGTCTGCAGGGATAACTTAAAATTGATGGTAATCCGAAGGCAAATCATCCAGTTAAACATCGGAGATTCACCTAACTCTCAGGTAACTTGGGAACAATTTTTTATTATTACTGCATTTAGAGCACCTCACACACAAACTATCAAGAGCCATCTTTTTGTTAACTAATTAGACAAGGGATGAAAAGGAGTTAGTGCTAGTTTGAATCATACCCACTTGAAAACTTTCCTGAATGAAATTGATAGTTGTGGTCTTTTGTGAGTGTGTAGTCATATGGTTTGACGTTCATAGGTGGTGCCCTAGGAAGGTGGGGAATGTGGTGATCAAGAACACTAAAGGGTGCTTTATGGTGTTTTGAAAATAGTGTAAGGTGTGGAATGTTGTGGCCACAGTACATGGGAAGTGTTTTGGGGCATGTAAAATTAGGAAGTACTTAGGAGGGTGGACTAATATTTTTAGTCCACCTTGACCCTTTCCAACTGGTCGTCGGTCCATTGTTTTAATATACAATAAAAATAAAAATAAAAAATATATAATGGTATTGTAGTTTAAATAAAATATACTTACATAATTTTTTTCAATTTATGCAATTATAGATATTAATTAACTACTTAAAAATTTAGAAAATACTTAACAAATACATCAATATCTAAAAAATACAAAAATAAAAAAGTAACAATTTTAAAAACACTAGTGAGGTGTCGAAAGTTGCTCTTTTGGTGGAATGAGCTAGACCCCTAAACCCATCTTAATCAACTTGTGGTAGGTGAACGGCAAAATGGACTAAAATAGGTCAAATTGACTCGTTTTGCTATTGGAGGGGTAGTGTGGTAGTGGAAGTGATATGAATAAAAACTTGTTACGTGCTAAAAGTAAGTGGCATGCTGAACTGTTAAGGAGTGGAGGAAGAGAACCCATTAGTGAGGGTCAAGGTAGAAACATATTTCTGACACAAAAAACTGAAACATACTATCCATAAATTTTTTATTTTTTATTGTCAATTTATATAATATATAAATCTGCTATTTTGTGTTTGTACATCTTAAAGATTATACATGATTATACATGTTAAAATATCTGTGTCTAGTGTTCGGTGTTTCGACTACATACATCCTAATTAAATTTGTTTATCATTATCTATTATTTCTATGATTTCCATTAACTTTTTAATATGATAATTCACTAAAATACGTTTGTTTATTATTTAAATATAAAATTACATTCTTTTTAGAATTTTTTGAAGACTTTTCAGATTTTAGGTTAAGTTTTAAAATAGTTTATCTGGAATACTTCTTGGTTTTATTGTTTTCGAAAGCTGAAAATAAATTTTGGTTTTATTGTTTTCAAAAGCTTGTAATAATAGGTTTATGAATTAGATAATGCAGCTTTTTAAAATTATATTTTTCTATTAGACAATCTAAAATTATATTTTATATTTTAAATTACATGATCCAAAATGTTTCTAGAATAAATAATTTAAAATGTATTTCAATTTACATAATTTATAATATGGTTTTAAATTGATTACGAGGATATAATAGAATTTAGGATTTATGGTCTATTACATTTTATAGTGAAGGAAAAAAGCACGGGTGCAGGAAGAAAATGCTTCCACATTTGTGTTTGGGTCTTTGGCTTGGGCCTTATTGGTGTATAACGGTCAACACTCAGAAACTAAACAAAAGAAATGGGGTATTGCATTCTGCACCCCTGTAAAAATTGAAATTCCAAATTTATTTTCTGAAAATAAATTATTATTGGGTTTTTGTTTTTTGCAGTTTCAGTTCAGGATTGTCCAATAATCCGATGACCTTTAGAATACAAAAATTATATTTTGGAATATATAATTCAAAATATATTTTTTATTTTGAATTCTGAAGCATAGATCTAAAAATAAATTTCAGAATATACAATCTGAAATGACAGTTTTGTCAATTTCACTACCATATGGGTGTGCAGCTTGAAAAGTATGGGGTGTAAAATGCGATCCCCAAAAAATTGTTAAACTCTACTGTAAAAAACAAAAGTGTTTTTATTAATAAATTTATAATATTACAGTATAGTTGAAATGTTAAGTTATCGAATATGAAAATTTTATAAAAAAATTCATAATATTGAGTGATGTATAAAAGTTTTATAAAAAAATTCATAATATTGACTGAAGTTGGCTTTTTGATATTCAAATGTAGCCATCTTAATGAAAATCATAACTTGACAGACAGGTTTCTACAGTTGAAAGCCAGTTTTAGCTTTTTCCATTTGTTTCTTTCAGCCTACTTTTCAGTCCGATTTGGTTGAACCGGCTTGTGGAACCCAGTTTTTGATAATCATGTTAAAGGTACTAAATTGTCTTTGCCATCAACTCTGTATATTATTTGTATAATTTTCTATCTGTGCTATTTTTTTTGGAGGGTTGAAACAAATTGTCTGATTAACGAGAAAAGGTAACTATACCGATCAGGTATCCATACGATACAGAGGTCCAGTCTTCGGTGAAGGTCGTTCGACATGTCTAAAATCATTACGTTTAAACAAAGTGTCCGGTCAAGGTCGTTCGACAGGACCAAAATCATTACGTTTAAATAAAGGGGTTAATAAGACTAATCTGTGGTCAAGTATTAGGTAATACACTTTTAATCATGATTTAAATCCTTAATTCGGTCCAATAACAAAGAATTCATGATAATCATATAAATAGACATAAATTCTAAGAATCAGGTATGTTATCATGAGTACTAATAGCACCGAGTGTTGATTGAAATCATCAGAGTATCTTTCCAAGTACCATCCAAGTTTGAAGTTCATGAAAATGAGGAGTAGAGAAGTTAAATGATGATAATAGGAAATAAAGAGTAGAACGACCAATCACGGAGAAGAAAAAATAAAAATAGAAATGGGGTTCAGTTGGGATATAAAAGATTCCATGTCCCAATGGCCCGAGAAGGGATAAAGCTAAAGAATGGAACAAATTGCGGTGGCTTTTTCCTCTTTGGAGTTTGTAGTCACTTTTCCCTGACTACTTCACATGATAAATCAGGATAAAGATGCTCCTTTATTTCTTCCCCCATGTTAAATTTGCATGTTGAGAAAACATTCTTGAGGCCTGCTTCTTCCTTTTACACCATATCATAACACCTTTAAAATATACCCAAATCATTCACCAACCTTAACTTGAGAAAGCAATGTGCTGATGATTACACGTAGTTTTAGGGTGTTAGTGGATAAATTTCTCTTCAAAAACAATTCTAAGGGAAAATAAAGAAAACCATTAACTGGGACACAAGTTAGTTTGTAAAACAAAATTCATTAAACTGTGCATAGGTCAACATGGTGTGACATGATTCACAAACACTTCAAAATTATTAAGTTTTCTAAATATTTTAAGTATGTAGGCACAAATAATTTAAAAGTCGAGATTAAAGACAATTTATATCTCTGCTAATTTACCGAGTCGTCTTTTAAAGATAAAGAATCATTGAATTTTAAAACAGACAATATCTCGGATGGAGTGATATTTGAACGGATTTGAAGCGGAACACTAAGTTATGCTTAAATTAATTTCAGGTTAATGAGACTTTTTTTCTCTCATATAAACTGTTAATACTAATGTTTATCCTATTATATTTAAAATGGAGATATTGTTGGATAATGACAATCCAAGTTGCAATGATAATCTTGGAAAAATGAAAACAAAAAGTTTCAGGGTTAGTGAGGAAATATAAAAAGTGGAAGTAACAAACACCATGAATCACCCACTTCGGAGAGGGCCACCTAAAATGTAGCCATTAGTGAGGTGGTGGGACGAACTCATGTTTTGCAAGAAAAAAAAAGGTGGGCCAATCTTACATTATGGTTGGTGGATTCTAGTAAACAATTGTGCAACCATTGTTTTTTTCTTGAGCTATTCATTTCTCAATCTTACTTTTACTTTTACTTTTGAGCCTATTTGGATGGAATACCCTTTTGGACAAAGTGAATCAATGTGGGAAGGGATGAAGAACATCATCACGTGCCCCCAAAGTGGTACTAGTAGCTCTATTATTCTATTGAGTAAACATTCAATTCAGTTCTTGGAAACATATGTAGTCCAAGTTTGTTTTTAGAAAATGAAACAATCACGGTCTAGATTACAAAATGTGAGATTTTTTTAAACTTTTATGTTGTTTTCCCTTTTCTTTCAAAAGCTCTATTAATTTCTAAACATTATGATCATATTACTTTACTTGTATTAGAACTGGAAATGTTTAATCTACACGTATCTTGTCATCTCATTATGTATTTCAAACTCAATTAATATTTCACAGGATTTTTTTTATCAGTAAAGAATGAATAACCAAGAAGTATTTTAGGGATATCTTAATCCTTTTACAAAAAAGACATGTTGTGTATATGGATAACTTTCAGAAAAATAAAGGTCAACAAAACGTAGCATAACAATTACTCAAAATATAATCCACAACACCATCCATCCCACACAAGTTAACTAGTGGAGTTGGCAATAGTTGAGATTGAGCATGACTCTACTTTTGTTCATTAACTCCTAATTTATGCGTCATAGAGAATCTGATAACACCTGCAACCATGTACATGCATCCATGTACCTTCCTCTCCCGTTAGTCAGGTCACGTAAAACAATATAAGAACTTGCCAACAAACTTCACGCGCATTAGCACCTCTTTCTAGGATATAGGTTACCTAACAAACAATTACCTTACGCTTTCCAAACAATGTAAGGTGCATGTGTGACAATCCTAGAAGGAGAACAATATTATTTCTATGGTCCTATATACAGAATCTCATATGCATCTACCCTAACATCCTTAAAGACAATATTATTCCTATAGTCTCATATACTCCTTACAATAGCTATCTTTAGTCTTTTCCACACATGATTTTGTTTGTGATATAAGTGAAATCATGTGAATTGCATAAAATGGTTAAATAATAAGTTATGTGAGAGAGTTATGATTCCAAATGCAATTGTTTCACAAATTTCAAATAGCACATGCTAGTGAAGAAAATTTTACTAGCACTTTCATCCTCTTGCACACATACAGGATATATCCTTAAATCTAGATTAATCCCTCTATTTTCTAGACTAGTTCTTGTAGCTACTTTTCCCAAAATAACCCCCAAACCAATATTTACGCATTTGGTAACACTACCTATGAGCTGTGAACTCAAAATCCAAAAGTCTTATAGCATGGTAAAAAGGAGAAAAACAATATTCAAATCCTAATTTCGTAAGTCTATAAATTTAATAAGAAAAAGTGCACGCTAAAAGAATACCAATAATCGTCACAAAAACAAAAAAAAACCATACATATGAAGGTCCCCTTCCTTTACATTTACAGAATTGCATTATATAACAACACATTGTTTATCTTTTTAAAGAACTTTGAACATGCATAAAGTGTCAATTTTAGAAATCTGCATGAAAAAAATGGAAACTATATTGAATAACTTATCAAATTTGGATTGGAATGAAAATTTGATCCAATTTAATTGAATCTACAATGAACTAAACCAATTCAGTAACAGAGTAAATATATTTTTTTTCCACCCCTAATTTTTAGAAACCGAACTATGTATTTTACTTCTATTACAAGTTTAAGATTTTAACACAAATGTTAAAGAATAATTAACTTCATAAAAAAAATTACCATGTATTAAGTTATCTTAATACAATAAAAGTTGACAATACTATTTTTTATACAACTATATTACAATACTCAATATTATTATTTATTTTTTATCATATATATTTTTATCTAAATCAATTACATCAAGAATTATATTATTAAGGTTGTCAAAATATAATTTCTTTTCTTGTATTTCATATAAAAAAGTTAACATTTTGCTTAAACCATATATATATATATTTTGTTTTTTTTAAAATGATAACTAATTTAGAATAAATTACTTTTTGTAAACTTCTTATAAAATATCAACTTGTTAAAATTAATTTTTTTGGGAATCAAATCATAGGAGCATTGGGATTAGGACATTGCAACTTGGTTGTAGAATCATGATCCACATGCAACTCTGAAACCCACATGCAATACAAGAATTTTTCAGAACTCTCTTTGACCTATGCTCTCTTGCATGCACATGCAACCAAGAACACCCTCATAATAACTTTTGTCCATTTCAACACTTGCCCTAATTTTATATTACATCACAAGAAAATATATCGCATTAAATAAATTCAAATCACACTTTGCCTCCTTCACTACAACCAAATCATCATCATATCTTGGAACATATATATTTATATTCACCGACAACCCAACACTCATTCGGGTCGGATCGGGTCGACCATCAACAAGCCTTCAACGGGTTTCCACACAAACAATCATTGTTGCTGAACGACGCCGCATCGATATGTTCAAAGGAAGACCCGATTGGGATGGTTCCACACAAGTGGTTGTTGCTCAAATCCAAATGCCCCATAAACTTAGACGCGGATAACGAAGCGGGTATCCGACCCGAGAAATTGTTGAAGGACAAGTCAAGAACCATGAAATAAGAACCCGCCCCAAAAACATCGGGTATGGTACCCGAAAACCCGTTTCGGCTAAGGTTCAAAATACCCATACCCGTATTTCTCAACAAAGTGGAAGGAACCGGACCCGTCATGGAGTTACCATCCAATTTCAAAGTAGAGAGAACCTTCATTTTTCCCAGCTCAGCCGGTATCGACCCGGTTAACCGGTTCAACGACACATCCAAATCCGCAAGCCGTTTCATTCTGGATATGGATTTGGGTATTGACCCGGTTAATTGGTTCCCACTCAGCAATGCCCGACTCAACATTCGGAGCTTCCCGAAATCATACGGTATCTCGCCGGAGACCTGGTTATTGCTCAGGTCAAGATGCATGAGTCTGCGGAGGTTCACAATCGACGTCGGAATCTCGCCGGAGATCTCATTGTCGGCGAGACTCACTACACTCAGGCTCCTCATATTTCCGATGTCAGTTGGAATCTCGCCGGCGATCCGGTTTCCGGCGAGGTCCAGAAGTCGAAGGGAGGAGAGTGATGTGACGCAGGCAGGGATCTCGCCGGAGATCGCCTTCCAGTCGGCAACCACGAGGGAGGTGAGGTTGCTCAGTGTGCAAATTTCCGGCGAGATTTTTCCGGTCATGTAGCCGGAGAGGCCGAGTTTCTGGAACATTGGGTCCTGGGACTCGCCGCGAAGGTTAACGTCGGTGACTTGGCCGGTGGTGGGGTCGCAGGCGATGCCGTACCAGCTGGCGCAGCAGTCAGTGGTGTTCCATGTGTTGAAGATGCCCAAGTAGGGTTCGGTCAGGGCAGCTTTGAAGGCCAAGAGTGCTGCCCGTTGTGAGGGCGGGCAGGGGGTGACGGCGGAGATAACGGCGAGGGGAAGCAACGTTAGGAAGAAGAAGGAGAAGGAAGAAGCCATGTGTTTTGTGTTGCGTGGAATAGTGCAATGCAATGCAATGAAAGTGTTGTAGAGTGATGAGTTCTTAGATTTGCATGGTTAGGGTTTTATTTATACAATACGTGTTTAACAATGCATCATATTATTATTGATTAAGAATAAATAATAATTTGTGATAATACTCACTATATAGTGAGTGGGTTGCACATGACACATGCACATGTTGGGGTTAATAAAGTCAAGCCCTTCAATAATGATAATAATATATAATCATCAACTCGATACTAATGATTTTGAGGTATTTAAAGAAGAGTTAAATATGTTTTTATTGATTCTACTATATAAAAATGAGTTTTTTTTTTTTTAATTTAAACTATTGAGTTTTTTTTTTTTAATTTAAATTTTAGATCTATGTAGCACAGACACACTGATACGGACACTAATACAATAGGGAATATGAACACTAAAATACGTATAATTTCTAAGTGTAAGATACGAGAACACAATTTATATATTATATAATTATAAATTATATAAATCGACAATAAAGATTTATGTGCACTAAGTATGTTTTAGTTTTTTTTGGAGTAAAACGATGTTTTTTTATGACTGATTCAAAATGATTTATTTCTTATTTTTTATAATCCTAATAAAAATTTATACAATAAGTTTGAGATTTTAAAAAATTAATATGTATTTCTTTTTTTTAAAATTTTGTTAGACCCGTGCTACAATTATTAGAAATCTAATAAATATTTTTTCGAATTGTAAATTTCATCGATATGTATTCTACGAGTATCGGTGTTCGATATATGTGTCCGACACAGACACCCCATTTAAGAGGAGTGTCAGAACTTCATAACTTTAGACCATCTAAAAATTTATAGTATGAAAATATTAAAAAAAATTATCAATTTTTAAAAAATATAACAATTATTCTATATAAAAAAATCCATTGCAATTATTTATATAATATAAATATCAGGATAATTTAAAGTTTGGACTAAAACGAAAATCAATTTTATGTTATATTATTAGATGAAAAACATATTTAATCATTGTTTTATGATATTGATTTCAGCATTTGCAATCTGATCTTAATGTGCGAAGATTATTGGGATTTGTTTTATAAATGACTAGCTTAAGACTTTTAATTGGATAATTAAAGTGATGGAAGTAGGGTATGATTTTACATTATCACTTTAAAGTTAAAGGGTTGCATTATTTTACTTTTCCAAAATTTTGTCTTTACTGATTTCAAAACATGCCAACTTTTCACCACCCCTAATCAATGCCTCTCTCTTTTTAATAAAATATTTCTTAATTTCACTTTTTCTTTCTTCATTTTATGAAATCTATTCTTCTTAGAAATTAATTCATAGTTTAAAATGTTATATGTTATAAAAAAAAGTGTTACTCTATCGATTAATAAAAAATCATATGTGAGATTTTACAAAATTAAATAAACCTATCACATATATGGTGACACAATATATAATTTGCTTATCATCATTATATTTTAAATAATTATTTTATTACTCTTTCAATGTTATTATATATACATACACATATTTTATGCCACTTTAGTTGGGGAATCAATTGATCTGTTAATTTTATTAAATATTTTAATCAGATAAATTAATTTACTTATGTGTTTACCACTGAATTTTTCAGCTTTCAAAAATGTTTTGACTTTTAGTTTTCTTTTGCAATTAATCATGTCCATTACTTGCCATACATTAAACCAACATAGTGTTGTATAATTTAATACTTAGACATTATTAAAATTTATTATTTACCCAAAACTAGTTATTTTATGAAATTTTGATGTTATGGTTTTGTTCTGTGGAATTTTTGTATAATTAATTGGTTTGTTGAAGTTTAGTATATATGTGGATGATTATGAGATTTGATATCCAAGATTAGATGATTAAAGGGTTTTACATTCAGCTAATTTCCTCGTAGTCAGTGATTTGGGGTTATGAAAGTAATAAAGTCCTAATCTTAATGCCCTAAAACTATGATGGACAAAATATTTGGAAGATCATCTTCATCATTTAATTACCTTTTCCATATTCTAATAAGTAAAGTTTTATATATTCTTTTAAATAATTAAACATGATTAGCAATAACATTACACCTAAACATATCTATGTCTTTTTAAGAAATCTGTACACATAATAAAAATTAGTATAAATAGATGTGTATGTAAAAGTAAAAAAAAGTTTATTTTAAATATTAAATATAAAAAGTTAAAGTATTATTTTAAGTATCTTCCTCATATCAGGAGATTTAGATTGAAATCGATACACAGGACAAAAATTTAAACTAATTTATAAATACAGAAATTGAAATTGAGAGCTATAAGTTTAGGAGAGTCTAGCTTTGTAATAACATATATAATTCATAAATAAACTATCACATATTAGGTTTAGGGTTTCTCACATTTTGCGTGAATGGAATGCATGGTTTCTCACATTCTGCGTGAATGGAATGCATGTACTGATAAATTTGTTAACTTAGACTTTATTCATACAGAATATTTTCATTAGTATAATAAACTTTTATCTAGTCTTTTTTTAGAGTTTTTTGTTAATATGCATAAATTACCTATGTACCATTTTTGTTAATATATGAATTTTGGTCTAATTTTTCCATATTTTTTTGTATTTTTTTTAATAATACTTTTTTAATATGGTGATAGGTGATTGTTGTTAATTAATGTGTGAACTTAACTGAAATGTCAAGTTTCATAGTAATGCCTAAACATTAGAACTTTTATAAAAAATGTTCCGTCCGGTTGACCTGGGACGTCTTCGTGCGCGACCTCAACCGTCAGCTAGGGACTCCTTCCCTTTGATCACCTGTGGATTCCTGCAAAGAAGGACAAAGGGGCGCCCTAGCGGTCGTTTGCACTCCGACGCTCAAGTCAACTAGCAAGAAACACCGAAAACTATGCACCTCCGTACCGGAGCACCGCGTATGGCACTCTGAAGGTGGTGAAAAGGAAACGGTATCTAGGGTATATTTTCTCGTTCTGGCAAAGATCTTCCCTAGTCCCTTGTGCGTAACCTCAAGGCTCGAGCAAGCAACTAGAGTGTTTCTGGAAAATTTGCCAAAAGTCCAAACCCCGTTCCCAACATTCTCGGCGCTATTTAAACTACCCAAGCATTTAAAGCGCCTTAAAGCGCTTTTAATCATAAAACGTAACGCACTTAATTAGCGCGTCTAATTAGAAAACGTAGCGCA
>Ga0123342_1000824_pt1 | contig 50736 bp, 12 predicted proteins | sample Turbeawhitnodule_FD_89960 | JGI IMG/M metagenome (GOLD analysis project Ga0123342, IMG submission 89960) | Root nodule microbial communities of legume samples collected from Mexico - Turtle bean Mexico white nodule | ecosystem: Host-associated > Plants > Roots > Nodule | place: Mexico: Nepantla...
ATATATATATATATATATATATATATATATATATATATATATATATATATATATATATATATATATATATATATATATATATATATATATATATATATATATTTGGAAATATGTAACTTCCAAAAACTATACATATTATTTCCAACATATAAAGAAGATAACAAAATCCTAGTTCTATTTGGAATTGCTATATACATACTTTAGAGAATCATTTATTTCCAAATCAAATACATTCACAGTTAAACTAAGATGCAAGAAGTACAACATAATTAAAATAATAAATTATATAAAGTAATATATCAAATTTATTCATCACGACATCTTTCAATATAAATAATTCATATATTAATTTACATATTTAATTCATATTAGATACACATTATATTTGAATCATTATTCGAGTCATTATGAATTTTAAATATGAACTTATAAGAAAATATTTTTCAAAAGGTTTATATTAAGTATATTTTCGTATATATTAATATAGATTTCATCCATTAGAAACACTAAGATTATAAATAAATATCAACTTCCTATATTAGGTGGTTCCTTAAGCTATTATAAAAAAAATGTCAATTTTTTTAAAACTTTTCATTACTTATTATTTTAATTTATATAATTTAAATTATAATGTTTTTTTTAATAAATTTAACTGCTTAATACCACAACCATAAGTTAATATAATATTTTTATTTTAAGTATAAAACATTTATCAAACTAAATCATTTCATCTTATACATCCCTACATAATATATCTCAATTTATACACATAAACATAATGTAACACTTTCATATTAAGTGAGAAGAATTGTAATGTTTTACTAAGTCATAGTTGAAGATTGAGAGTGACTCAATTACATTTATAATTTGTTATGTGTATGAAATAGTTATACTGCTGATAAAAAAAAATATACGTATATATGTATATGTTATTTATATTATGTTTTAAGAGGTTTATATTTAAATTTGTTCACTCTTTTATATATACATTATAAGAAAATTATTAAATAAAAATTAATTTTAGAGAAAAAAAATAATTAGTTGCTATATTGACTAAATTAGATATCATTTTAGATACTAATTTTTTTTTATTTCTAAATTAGTGTCTATTATTGATAAATATATAGTTTCTAAATTGGTATCTAATTAACTACCAAGGTTTTCCTACCAAATTTAAAATCTAAATAATTGGTACTTAAAACCTTGCTAGCTAATTAAATAATAATTTATAAATTATTTATTAATAATAAAAACCAAATTAAAAACCAATATTTTTTTAGTTTCTAAAAACTAATGACTTTTTTTTTTGAGATATGTAAATTTTTATAATTGTATTTGATTAAAAGTAAATAATAATGCATCTCACTGAAGTACAGTTTTAATTTATTAAAGTCCTATATAAAGACATACTGAATGTATGTTGTATAGTATGATATACATAATAGTATAATAACAATAAATTCTTAAGTTATTATTAAAAAATACTTAATAAATTAAACTTTAAAAATATAGAATGTTATTTTAAAATATTTTATTGCTAAATTATTTTTTTATATAAAAAATTTGATTACAAATTTCTAGGATTAAATATTTAATAATAAATTTTTACCTTATTAAAGAAATAAATTATCCTTTCAAAAGTCATATACACAAAATCATTTATTTTCAGTTTTTTAATTTTTAATTTTATTAAATTGTGTATAGTTTGATATAAGTTTTGGTAAATACTCATATCTTGCATCAATAAATAGCTTGAATTTAATGGAGTTCTAAATACTTTAGCACACGTTATACTAATAAATAAAGAAAATAAAATCTATCACTTATTGGATTTATAAATATTTCATCAATACGCTTGAATTCAATGGATTTATAAATATTTTATCACGCATTATACCGATAAATAAGAAAACAATATCACTTATTCAATTTATAAATATTTTATCATTATACATGTTCATGATTTAATTTGAATCAAATTCTCTTGTTCAAAATTAAATTATGTTCTTATTTTTCTTATTTTTTAGGTTTCAAGAATTCCAATTATTATTTTTAACTTATTTTTCATTAGATTGTATGTACTTCATCTAAATACGATTTTAATAATATATTTTAAGCCAACAAAATTCAGTAGACAAAGATACTATTTGATGATTTTATAAGTATTTTATTACACTCCAATAAATTAGTAAAACAAAAATATTTGAAAGTAAATTTTTTATTATATTTTTTATTTCTTCTAAAAAATACCTCAACAAAAATTAATAATATAATTAATTTTGTTTGAATAAATTATTATATTGTGAAAAAACAAATATTAGTGTATATACTATATTATTAATAATATTTTAAAATATTTAATCTTTAAAAATGTATTCTTTATATTAAATATAAAGACTACAATTTTAAAAATATAATTAAATCAATACAATTTATTCTGTAAAATAAAATTATTCTAGTCATAATAATAATAATAATAATTATTATTATAATTATAATAACTTAAAATCTTAAACATTCTCTGCCTTATATAGAGAGAAAAGGAAGAAAACATACAATCAACCCAATAAATTTATGAATAGACGTAACCTATTGTAAATTCAAATAATTTAGATGGAAATAAATCTAAATTAATAGTTTATATTTTTTAGATTAAAATTCAAATAATTTAATTAAAATTGCAATATATATATGTAAATATTTAAATAGTTTAGATATTTATAAATTAGTTTAATACTGATATTAGAACTAATAATTTTATAAATTAGTTTTAAATCTATAATAATTCAAAATTAAAGATATTAGAAGTAAACCAGTGGATAATATAATGTGATGATAAAATACTAATGATATTTAGTATGATTTTTTTATATAATAAATAAATACTATTTATTTAAATAGATATTAATTAAAATATATAAAATATATAAAATGTAATTTCTTGAGTATTTCATGTAATTTAATTTCATAATTAAAAGAACAGAGGGTAATAAAAGTGTACACATCTATCATTCCAGCATCAAACTTATATTTTACAGAGTCACATGTTTGAATTCTTTAATTTAATGTCAAAATAAGGAAAAATAAAATAAAATATTTTATGATCCAATTGAATAATAATACATATTAACAAAAAACTCAAACATTAATTATTAATAGTGTATTAAATTTAAATAAAAAGTGATAATATGATACAAACAAATACAAGAATACATATTAGTTTATTATTTTTATTACTATTAGAATTATTATTATGATATTATAACTTATAAATATAAGTACATGTAAAGTAATAAACTTATCTCAATAATAAACTAATAATCAATAAAATATATATATATATATATTATTTATTTAATATTTTTTTTTCAATAATAAATATATTTTATTATTCAAACAAACTTTATCTTATAAATATATTTATAACTTTTACAAATATTTAAAATTAAATTAATACTAGAAAAATTAATTTTGAAATAAATTTCTTTAAATTTCATATTTCAACTAAAAATACTTTAAAGAAACAACAAAAGAGCAAGAAAACTTACCAAAAGTTATATAAAAAAACTATAGACAGATCGTAGATACAGGAAAAATATTAATTTTGGTAGAAAACAATGTTTGGAAGACAAAATTGTTTAAAATATTAATAAAAATTAGAATTGTAATTTTTTTAGTTAAAAAATTTATACATAGTATATAAATCATTATTATTTATACATTTGTACTGAAATTATGTTTTTTAATGAATCAGATCTAGAAAGATATTAGTAATATTTTTTGATATATTTCAGATAACTTCAATTATTTAATTATTCGATTTTTCAAAAATTAAAACAAAACTCATAGAATTTATAAAACAAAATGCAATAATAACAGTTCATTTGAGTATCAACGTAAAAGAAAATCCATACCTGAAATTATAACCAAAGATATGAACATATAAAATATATCAATTGATTTTAAGATCTTAACTATTAACTTTCTGATCAGTTAATATCATTTATACTTTGTATATTTTTCAATCAGCCAAATCTAATAATATATCAGTTCCATATTTTTGACATTATTTTCTTAGTATCTAGAAAATATTTAGTAATAAAACTTAAGTATCTTTTGGTAATAAAACGCCCTTAAATACTTTCCTTAAATCCTACAATAATTCCCTGACAATTTACTTTACTTTTACGGTTTTATCACCAAACTCCCTCTGTGTTTTCTTTTTATAATATTCATTTAATTGATATTTAAGAAATAATGTTTGGAAGAGGATAAATAAAGATTTTCTAAAATCCCATAACTGAAAAGGTTAAATCTAAATTTAAAGAAAAAAAAATGACCTAAAATTTGAGAGAATAAAGTACATTAAATATCTGAAATTACTTCATGATCTTTTTAATTTGGATTTGTTTTTATTACATTATATTCACTTAATAAAAAGGCATGTAACTGTTGATTGAATATATATATAGCATATTTAAATTTTTTTAGGATTAGTGTTTTAAAGATGTAATTAGTATGTTAAACAATTATCATAGTAATATAGAACAGATAATTAAAATATTGGGTGATTAAAATTAAAAAAAAAAAGAGAAGTTTAATTGACGAAGAAGGAAAGAAGTGTGTATGATATTGAAGAGGGTCCATAAAAAAACTATAAATTGCATGCAATAAGTGGCTAAGGAAAAAACAGAGGAAGGATTTTTACGCGCATTTAACAGTACTACAAATTTCAGTGAAAAATTCCCTAAAGCTTAGCTTTCTTGTTAAGAAGACAAAAGCAGAGTGAGGGAGAAAAACAGGGGCGAGGAAACCGAGAATGAAGAAAGATTGTGATGAATGCATGGATTTCCTCGCTTTGAAAAACTCTCTGAATTGTTCTTTCTTGGCATTCAAAAGGGTATGAGAAAATCCCGCGAACACCTTTAGATATTACTCACTCCATACTAAGATTTTCCTTTTGAAGACGACGACAAGGTTCACTCTTCTTAATTATTGCACCAAGGTAGTAACCACATTTTCCTGTATACTCGAGATTTTCTTTCCATGTATTTCGCTATCTGTTCTTGAATGAATATTTTTTATTTGCCCCTTATGGATTATATTCTGTGATCCTTGCATGGATATTTTGGATCTTTTTTGAATTCTCTATATCTCTCAAACGTGTTTAAATATATTTTGATTGGTTTGGATTTTGCATTATCAGATCAGATGCATTTGCATGGCTGAAATTGCAGTACGAGGAGACAGAGACAGAGACAGAGACAGAGACAGTGCATAATCCATATAGGAGTTGAATATGTGCAGCAATACTTGCAATAGTGCTTGTGCATGTGGGACTGGTGTGAATGTTGTTAGTAGCATCTGGAGTTCTGGTTTGAAGAAACCGCAGAAACGTCCCAGAGTGCCAAAAAGAGGACCTGGTGTGGCTGAACTTGAGAAGATCTTGAGAGAGCAAGGAGGCATAGACATAAGTACTGAAAAGGGGGATTCAGAGGGATTTCCTTCTTTTGTGTCTCGTGCTTCTTCATCTTTAAAATTCCATCCATTGCAACCTTCAACTACAACAAAAACTACTCCACCTTCTTCTTCTCTCCCAAGCAATTTGGCTACTAATGTTTCTTCTGCCCCAATATTTGATCATTTAGGTCCGAGTACACTCCCACCCACTACATCTATGTACGGTAAATGTGGATCACTAGAAAGAAATGGTGGATCTGGTCTTGTTTCTCCTGAAAAAGAATTGTTTCCCTCCAATCTTAATTCATGTAAGTCTAATTTGAACATGAATGAACCGATTGATGGAAATAGATATGATTCTGCCAGTTCCCCTTCCAGGAATTTATCTGGTGACTGGCCTTATGCAAAAATTCAACACATAAACAATCACTACTCTGCTCCTATTACTTCTATGGTAAATTATTACTTTCAGTTTCAGTCCATGACTCTGCCGAAAACATTCTTATTTATATGTTTTTTTATGTGCGTGTCTCTGTGAATTCTGACTGCATATGCTTATGCATATGATTTCTATGCAGACAAATATCCGTGGGACCTCAACAATCGGACCTCAAAATCAAGCAGAGCTTCCTTCAAACCAAAGTTTGTGTTACAATTACATGTCTAGAGTACCAGAAGAACAAAAAGTAATCTTTTCTAGTAAGCAACATTTATATTAAATTATAAACAAAATAATAGTATTTTATCTAGCACATTATGCTTGCATTAGTTTTACATTATTTTTGCTTACGGATGCCGTCGATTCTACTCTCACAGTGGATTAGGCGTTGTACTTGAGTGAACAACATTTAAAATCACATATTTTGGTTGTTTATAAAGTACTTTTGATGGCCTCAATCAGTAATTAGACGTGAAAATTGATAAAAAATTGAATTTGATAGTTAATGGTAGAGTCCTAGATTGATCGCTTTCTTAGTTTGATTTGACAAATTGCTAAAATTTTATTTGCATGGCTGATCAAGCAAAATACATAAGTTCTGACAGATCTAGAAAGCAGATATCTGGTGACATTAATTTGGTGGGCATGGAGCTTATTTATGAGCTATTTAGGTTAACATAAACATGTTTCTTTTTGTTACAAGAGCAATTCATAGATAAGTACTTTTATGATAAACTATTAAAAATAAAGAAGTTGTATACCTTTTGACCTCATGGGACACGTCCCGATCTGTCATTATGAATGAAATTTAATTTTCTACAGGGAATGCATGTAACAATGCTGCAAAGTGAAGATTTGTCTATTGCACTTTTATGCTGACAACCAATATGTTCTGTAGGTTGGCATGAAGAGATCTCATTCTTCAACCTTGGAAAACTCTCTGATTCCGCCATCAAACTTCCATGTTCTTCCAAGTTTTTCTCATTACAATAGACATCATCAATCATCCATAAATGATAGTCATGGTGCAAGTGGTTTCAATTCCCCCATGGAGTGCTATAAGTAATAACTACTTTTGTCATCCCCTGCTTTTGCCTAAATTCTTAGCTTAACATGTGTTACCAACTCTTGTCTTTCTCAGGGATGTCAAATGGGGTAACAGTTTGGAGCTTAGTAACACAAGGTTCAATTCTGACATGACAGTGCCTGGTCATGCAAATTTCCCACCATTTGTTACTCCTGAAGTTCCTTCACCTCCCATGCATTTGTTTTCAGGTGTTATTTCAAAGGGGAATGCGCTACCTAGCCATGTTAGTGAAGTAAGTTGGAAGCTATTTTAGAATGTCCAATATTCTTTACTCTTTTGTTTGGCTGGCTGAATATAGTTGCTTCTCTTTTTAAGGATAAAATAGACTCATGCCAACATTCAGAATCAAGTGAACCAAATCGTAGACCTTTCTATAACTTCTTAGAAGTGGAGGACTCAGAGAAGACAGATAAAATGTGTGGGACAAATCATGGGGGACGTGAAGCAGGAAGACTTGGCATTGATCTGAACTTGAAGCTCTGAGTTTGTGTTTGCAAATCTCAAAGACTAGCCAGCTCTGATGAGTATGCGCCAGATTTTCAGTTTGAATCCAACAATAGCATTAAGGGAAGAAAAGAGAACAGTTTCCGGGTAATGGTTGGAGAAGAAGTAACCCGGGATATGCAGCATACTTGCCATAGGATTTTCATTAGATAGATTGGGTGGAAGATCATGCATACTGTATGATTCATGAAAGTCAAGAGATGCTTCTTTGCATGGGATTTTCATTTAACTTAATTTCAGTTGTTCAGGCTTTTTGACGTCATAGTTATTTAAGTTATGTTTGTCGCAGTTGTAGCTTCAGAAGTTACTTCAAAATGAAAGTTTAAAGAAGAGATTTGGAAATTTGAATAATACCTTATGCTCAAATCTTCACATGGTCGAATTTTGGTTTGGATGTTCATGTGGGTTTTGTTAGTAATGTGTTCATTTGAGACAATAGTTTTGTGTTTGGTCGTGTTTCCATTGTTGATTTGAAACCCTGATATGTGGCCAAGTGAACCATTTGTTGATGTTTTTGCCATAAACTTTGGGTTAAATGTTGACTATTAGGCTGTTTAATTTTTGTATTTTTATTAAGTTTTACTCCAGTCATTGAAAAACATGAGTATTTGCACTGTGTATATGAGCACCAGAAAGAGTTAATGACATTATCAATGAATTGATTGGTAGTTTTGCATAGTAATATATGATGATATTATTTACATTATATAATTGCATAAACTTTGCATAAAATGAGTTTCATTTTGCAATTCCACCATGGGGTCAGTTTATGAAAGAACCCACCTTTGTACACAAAGGTCTGAAAAGTTTGAAGAAGAAATTGAATTGGATAGGTAGAGTGCATTTGAAGCAGTAGGGTTTGTAAAAGGTTTAGGATGATAATGTTTTCAAAATTAGGTAGCCAAAATGGTATAGCTGTAGAAGCTACCCAACTCAAATTGTTAACCCAAATTGCTTTTAATAATAGAAACCAAATCCAATATACATCCCCAGCTTACATAGGTAGTTAGTGTTTGACCAAGGAAAGAATTAGGTGGATGAAAATAAAATAAGAAAAAAATTGGGTGGATGAAAATAAAATAAGTGAAAAATACAGTAAAAATAAGAGCTATTGAATTAAAAAGAAATAAAAAACAGAATGATAATCAGCTTTTAAATGTTATTAATTTTTAAAAAAAAGAAACAAATGTTATTAAATTTTCTCTATACTTTTATTTTTGAATCTTTCTCTATATTTTCAAATAATTATTTTTTATTTTTAATCTCTCTCTCCAAAAAAATCACCATTATTTTTAATTTTTTACAAAAAAAAATACTAACATTCGGTTAAAATTCCCCACTATTTGTGTGAATACAAAGGCTTTGAGGGATAACTGGTTCAATTATATAGTTAAAAAGAAAACCAAAACTTTTGTAAAAAATAAAAGTAATAATATTAAATAATTTTATTCTAAGTATTACTGTTATGTATTTTAAATCACAATTAATATATACAAAGCGAAAATGTAATATTTTTGGAATGTAGATTTATTTATAACGATTTTTAAACAAAATTATATAACAATAATCTACTGTTAGATGACCATTAAACTCAAAATAATTATTTTTTTATTATATTGTGTACATTATATCTAAATATCAGTTTATTCATATACATCAATAAGCCAGTGACAAATCTACTATTTGACTATTTGATAATTTTGTAAAATTTTATCACGTTCGAATAAATTAGTAAAAAACCTATAATTGAATGTAAAAGTTTTATTATATTTTGAATTAAATAGCTTCTAACAAATAGCTCAAAAATCAATTATAAATATAATACAAAAAACTTGAATAAAATATTAGATTATGATACAAACAAACATCAATTTAGATCATTTTTTTTTTAAAGTTTAATATTTAAAAATTTAATCTTTATATTAAATGTGAAGACTAAAATTTCAAAACAATTAAATTCAAAATATAAATAAACACATTTTTTTGAAAAATGGGAAATTTAATTTAGTCAAATAAGAAATACATACATACCTAATAAAAAATGTGTTTTTTTTATCACATTGAGACAACGGAAAAAAATTCTATAAATCGATAACATTATATCTTATAATATTACGAATACTAAATTGATTGATATAGTCTATTATAATTCAAATACTTTAAATTGATTAAAATCTATATTTTCAGAATAATAGTTTAGGCTTTTATACATCCAAATCCAAATAATTGAATTAGAATTTAAATTAAAATAAATTAATTTGAATATTTCTTAGTTTGATACTAATTTAAAATCAAGAATAACAACTATATTTAGTAAACACTAAACTCTATTCAACAAAATAATAAATAATATGATATAATAAAATATAATATAATATAACATTTAGTATAGAACATCTTTATATAAAATTCACATATAATAAATAAATATAATTTGTTTGAATAAACTTGAAAATATCTCATTTTCATAAAGTAATGAAAATCTTAATGTGTCCTACCTGAACTGAAACTTCATTCATTTACTTGAACTAAAACTTCATTCATATTACTGGTTAATCTATCCTACCTGAACTGAAACACTTGATACAGTAACGTTTATTTCTTTCATCTCAAACACATTTAATAAGTCTAACACAAATCAAAGGAGATGACTAGATTGTTGCATCTTGTAGAAGTGAGGAGCAGCATCCAGTAAGCACGAGGGGTCTATAGTTATTACATTACGCATGTATTGTCGATCAGTTGATACAAGAGAATAGTAAATAACCCATTTTGGATTTACTCTGCAAAAAGAACAAAATGTGTTTAGATATTGATTCCATCAAAGTCTTTCATTACTCCCGAAAAAGGAAAATAATATATATAAAAATCACAAGTTGTAGTAGAGACTATTGGATTTAGGTTTAAATATTTCACAACTTTTACAGTCTTATAAAACCTGCACATACATAACGTTCATTCAGTTTGTACGGACCTGAATAGCACTGACGACGGGTGAATATAAACCTCCTGTGATCCTCTTAACGTCTTATACATCCCATCATGACTATATGCCTTACATAAACATAAAATTTAAGGAAATTTAAATTATTTGTTTTACAACAATTAGTGGCAAAAATTAGCAATATATAAGAAGAAATGAATGAAAAAATAATGCATTTTATTGTGTCAAGAAGTATCTCACCTCTAGATGACACGCATTTGCAAAAAATCCGGCAGTGACAGCTTTTCTCACTAACTGTAAGAGTATATGTAACAGTATAATTAAATAATCTCTTCTGGAGTCATCTCATGACATGGACTTATGTGCTTATGAAAAGTTGTTTTTAGCTCATTTCAACAGCTCTCCATGATAGCTTATGAAAACAACTTACGGCTTCTTAGAAAACAGTTAACCTTATTTTTCTTTTAATTATTAAAACAACTTGTACATAAGCAATTGTTTGACAAGACATTGATTTAATAGGATGGAAAACCATAGAATGAAACGGGATCAATAAAATAATGATTACACTAGAGCAGAGTTTTCATTAAATTTCACTATTTGACAATAAATCAGGAGAATATTGAAGCCAGTTTTTTCAAAAAATAATCAAAACCATAAGTATAAAAGAAGAAAAAAACCAACCTCCATATCACTCTCACATGATTTTAAGACTAATCCTATCCTCTTTGCAATTCTTTTGAGTTGCTCTCTAACTTCAAGAACCTTTCTCTGTGCAATTTAAGCAGGCATGACCACATCAATATTGGAAAGGAGTGGATGGACTATATTGAAATGCCTATATTGTGAAAAATTCCTAAACATACACACCATGGCCTGATAGTTAACAAAGTTCTTGTGACACCACTGTGAAGATTTACCAGATTGATGAAACCCCTTGTATACATTAAGGAACGTTACATGGTCACCCTGCAATTGTACCAATTATCAAAAGAGATAAAATATATGAATAAAAGATATACCTCATCCATCATATTGTTACAGGAAAACAATCATATTACACACTGAATGAGGAGTTTAACGAAGAATTATAAGGAAGTTTAGCACATAATAACGTAGAGGAAGAGTGCGGAAAAACTTATGTTAAATTACCTCGGCAGCAGCAAATCTCAATTTTGCTTCATCCGATTCCTTTTGTATCCCTCTCCCTGAGATCCAGATGGACTATATACACAGATATTTGAAATTAAGGTCAACTGCTCTATACATTAATGTTTAACTATACTTTTGAGATGATATACTAATTGATTACAAAAAAATAGCAATGACTAGAGCAAAAAGATTTACTTGGACGGAAAGAACAGCCGCAATGGTGATTATCTCCTCTGAACACCCAAGTTGACTGGAAGCTATTATCATTTTTGAGACCATCGGATCCTAGCAAGGATTACATTCCATTAAGCACATCTACTGTTAACCCAGCTACCCCCAACCCCAAGATAATATTTGGACCAACGACATGATAGCATAAGGTTATCCAATCTTGTCAGCTCAAACAATAGATTAAAATATAGGAAATGATTACCTTATTATATCCTATTTTTTTATCCTGATCACCAAACAAATCTAAGTGTCCAGTGTACTTAAACTAACACTGGGACCATGGTGATAAAACGAGTCTTTATAATTCTATAAATAGAGATGAAGCATTTAACAAAATAATCAAACATGATTTTTTCGTATGAGAAACTTACAAGTGGAATCTCAGCAACTTGAAATCCAGTTGGTGAAGTCAGCTTAGCATCATCATCCAATACACCAAGTGAGTAGAGAACTTCAAGAGCACGGATCATTGCTTCAGCAGATGGAGATGCTGGCCAGTCAAAGCCCAAGATATTATCAATCCCCAAGGCCTTTAACTGGAAATCGTCAGAAAAAGTATAAAGTAATTAATTTTAGAATCAATCATTAACTTCATCTAGAACAAACTATTCCAAGAAGCATTATTCTGGTAACAACTTTCCAATGGAATTATATCAGTAATATCAGAAAAGGAAGAGATGATAACTGGACAATCCATTTCACTAAACATTATACTACTATGCTTTTCTTGTGGATAAAATGCAGAAATTTTATTAGAGAAATGTGATGCACAACCAAAAGGCAGAGGCTAAAAATGTAACGAAGTAATTCAATCTCTTCCATATTCGAAGAGGAATCCCCCTTAAAACTAGCCATTGGCTCATCCCAAAAATATGTAGGGGAGATGTGATATGCAAGTTTGTGGTACTAAAACAAGGAATTATGTTCATGCCCTCCTTCATCTGTATGCGGCTTTGGCATATAGGATTTTTAACATAAAGTTAAAAATACCAGACAATAAAAAGTGTTGGTAAGTGAATACTAGGCAGGGAAAAAATAAAGGTGCATCAAATTCTTTGCAAGAGTTGATAAAATAAATTGCCAAAATTGCTAAAGTTTCTAATGCAACTTTATCTTTCCCTCTCTTTGATTAATCTTGATTATAATTTTAATTAAAATACCAATATACAGAGCAAATACACTTAAGATAATTATTAATTAAATTCAAACAAATTGAAGATAAATCAAAGTAGCAGTGATGCAACTGTCACTAGTCATCCTCCTATGGATCAGAAAAATATGATCCCGACAAAAAAAGTTCCCATGCCTGGAAAAAACAAAAATAACACATAATGGTGGCATCACCATAAAAAAATAAAACACACTAAAAATACTTGTTTCTGTGAAATTAATCCATAACAACTACTAACCTGGATTACGCAGGAGACCATATTTGATCTCTGTATCTCTGGAATTCCCTCATTAGGCATGTGGTTAAGAAAATACTCTTCCGTATACAGCCTGGTTTGCAGTCATGTGCACAGTGAATGGTTGTCACAATTAACATCATTACAAAATACAAATTACACAATTTGAGATGTTGGCACGGTAAACAGGACATAAAACATAATAGAATAAATCATATAACAAAATGCATCAATAAAACACAATGACCACTATTACACCATGAAATTGAAGAAGACTAACTCCACCAACAGAATACTTAATACGGGCGGTGTGCGTAAAGAGACAGGAAGGGTATGGAAACAGAGTGGACAAGATGTACTCCAAACAAAATAAAAAAATAAAGGAAAAAAAGAATGTATCAGGGCTACTGGATATCTTTGCATATCAGAATTGAAAAGCCCAGTAAAACAGTCATCAGCAGAGGGCCCATAGAGAAACTCTAATCAGAGAAAATGGAGGGGCAAACATGGCTCTTCAAAATCAATGCATTCTGCTTAAATCAAATCAAATAAACAAACTAAAACAGTAAAACTGAAAACTTTTCTGTTTTACAGAAATTGCCATGAAATTTTGCCTTTTTCTTTAAATGAAGTAAAAGAGGAGCATACTTGTTCTCAGTGGCATAATTAAATTTATATAAAAATGTTTAAAAAGGTGAATATTGTAAAGCATGTTGTCATTACATAGATCAACAGATGTTTATAGATAAACAGGGTCACCTTCCCTGAGCTAATCATAAGAAAAAATCCATAACATGAAACAAAATTATTCTATAGGTAAATAGTTTTGGTTCTTTGTAAGATAACCACATACAAAAGTCAATCTCTTATCTCAGAATCGACAGGTGACTAGGATAATAAATCATATTTTGTAAGTAAAACATTTTCATTAAACAGCTGAAACAACACCTGTAACACTTTCCTGGTCGAACTCGCCCAGCCCTGCCAGTTCTTTGTCTAGCAGAAGCCCTAGATATAGGTGCCACAACCAGATTTTCAATATCAGAAATCTGTTACAAAGAATGAAAGAGAATTGCACTTGAAGACATCCAAGAAATCTGAGTAAGGAAGAAAAATAGATTGGAAAAGGGAAAGGTTCTAAAAATAAAATTACTGGGATGCCAACTAAAATCAACCAAAATTTAGTGGATAAAATTCAAATAAACTGAAATAATGAAGAAAATACATAATTAACGTTAATTTAGAATTCATAGAGTACCATAACTAGGAAACTGCCAACCCAATAAAGTTAAATAAGACAATAAGTGACATAAACATTGATGAAGTTTCTCTAACATTTTAAGAACATACAAGGGTAGAAACGATGATATGCAGGGGAACAATGTTAGCTAAAAACTGGAGAGCAAAAAAGAAACTTGAATAGAAGTAAAAAGATAGACCAAAAGTTACATCTATAAACCGAACAGGAAATAATCATTACAGGGCTCATTACTACATTTCTTTAATAGAAACAACCAAATGAAAATACCGGATTGTAGAACCGCTGTTTAGAAAACCCACTGTCAACAACATAGACGATTCCCTGCATGATTAGAAAAATAAGAATTAAATTAATAAGGAGGACTCATCCCTAACCCATAGACATAGGCAAACTTATAGTAAATGGGATGTTACCTCTAATGTGAGTGATGTTTCTGCTATATTAGTAGAAATTACTACTTTCCTCTTTCCACGAGGAGATGGAGAAAACACTAACTCCTGAGAGAATGTAAAACAAATATTACCACATTAAAATTAAAATAAATATACAAAAAAAATTACAATAAATCACACCGATGTATTTCTAACCTGATCAGCACGTGGAAGTCCTGAATACAGAGGCAAAACAATCAATCCTGGAACAAAGAAAAATTCCATGCATTAGATGTATGTATCTCAATGAAGATGAAAAATATGAAATTATTTTCTTATTATCTATGAAAAAAAAAAGATACATACTTTGTTGGTGATGTTTAAAAAAAAGTGTTGTTTAGTAGTTAAAGACAACAAAAGTTAGCAGTCCAAAAATAATAACTATTCAGAGTGTGTACCTGAAGAGTGTTTTCCAGTAGTTTGTACTTCGTCAGTGAGTAGCTGAACAGCTGCATCAATATCATCTTGGCCAGTAAGGAATACTAGAACGTCTCCTACAGGCTCCTGAGGAAAAATAAGTATTAGAAATGTGATTTGATAGGAAAATATCTTACCAAATATTCCTCATTATTAAGTATTCATGTTGTTCCTTATTATTATATCTCTACTTCATCATAAATAAGAGTACATGTTGGGTATACAGATCCCACAATTACAAGCAATCTTCTCTATATGATATCGGATTTCTAGTTCTCTTTCCCTTCCTTTTATTTTTACTTTTTGCTGCATAACTCTCCAGACCCTAGAGTCAAGGGTAGCCATTGAAGACCCTATAGTTGTCTAGTAGAAAGACTTAGTTACCTCATTTTCACTAGACTGAACATCACATTTGCAGTTAGTATGGTTAATCAATTCCTAAAGGATCTACGTCATAATCATTGGAAAACTGCCATATGTATCCCTAACATACCTAAAATATGCACCAGGTCTCAAATTAATGTACAAGGACAAAGGCAATTTCAAAATAGTCTGATACTCTCTGACGCTGATTAGGCAAAATCACCATCAGATAGGAAGTCCACTTTTAGATATTGTGTTCTCAATCTCATTGGAGGAAACATGGTCTCTTGGAGGAGCAAGAAGCAAAAAAAGTTTATAGATCCAAGGTACTAAACTCACGTGGCAATCAAGCTACTATTCAAATGTGTAAAATTCAGTCTTCCACTAGCGAACCCAAAACTTATAGATTGACAGTCACTTTGTTAGACAGAAAGTAGTCTGGGGAGAAATCATCACTCACTTTGTTAACTCCAGCGATCAATGTGGGCATGTTCACTAAATCCCCTAAGGGTTCCTCGTGTTGTTAGCATATGTAACAAGCTGGCCTAAATGACATATATGTTCCAACTTGAGAGAGGTGTTAGAGATATAATTTAATTACATTAATTAGGAAGATATGATATAATTTGACAAGGAAATGTCTTAACAAATATTTGCCATTATTAGGTACTGATTTCATTCCTTATTACTATATCTCTTCTTCATTATAAATAATAGTACCCATGTGTGTACAAATCAAACAACTACAAGCAATTCTCTCTATAATAAAAAAGATCAAAACCACAATTTCAGTCCGTTCAGCTTTTTTAACTATGTAGATAAATATGATTTTCTGCTTACTTCAACAGCAGGAATGTGTAGAATTTATTTGTGTTGCTATTGGAGGACTCCAAAATTTCTATTATAGTTACTATGATATGTATCAAAATAAACACTCATATTTTAAAATTTATGCTCAAGTCTAATATAAGCACTGTGCAACAACACATGTAAAGTGATTAAAATGCCTCAAATATAGAATGCATTAGTTGAATTTATCCTATCCCATTATAAGATAAAGTACCCGCTGGTGGATCAAGAGTGTCGTTGAAACAGCAGCCTGAACATAGTCTTGGACAGGTTCCTCAGCATAATTAATCTGTACATTGAAGCCTCTACCCTGAAAATCATAAAGCATGATGTCTTTGTATATTGAAAACTTTAACCTGGGAACCACAAAGTCATAGTAATGCTCCACTTAATTAAAATATTTCCAAATTCTATTGTAATTCAGTTTCTGAAAGGTTGTTGCTTTGTCCAATTAATATTACATGGAAAAGACAAAATACACAAGGGTGATAGTACAAACATGCAGGAAAAATTAAATAATAATAACCATGGCAGTCAAAATCGCAGTTTGACATGTAAGATGGTAGGCAATCACAATATTCTCCCTTGTTTCTGTGTTTGCATCTACTGTAGATTGCAAAATTGCTAGTTTTCTGGTTGAAGATCACAACTAGCAGAAAATTGGCACTTCTCGCTACTGCATTTCTAGGTTAGTTTGATGGTCAGGATTGCGAACCAGTTTTGTAACCCTTAACATGCTGCACTTCTAAATCCAAAACTTAAGCCCAACTTTTTCATTCCTTACAACGACGTATAAAGAAAAGCAACTGAGCTATATATATGAAGCAGTGGAAAAGGCCAAGGAAACAATAATGAAGTCATTCAATAACAATGAAAGCAAATACAAGGATGCATTTACAATCACTGATAATATATGGACATGCCAATTTACTACTAAATGGTACCTCAACTGATAAGATTGCAGGTTCCACTTGTGGTCCATGATCCTTGTTTTCGGGCTCTCGGCGCTTTTTTCTGTTAATAGAACACATTGTTGAGTAAGTGACTGCTTTCTTGGGTGACAACCAATATCTGAATGCTCAGCACAAAAATTCACAAGACTTTCAATTTTAAACAACTTAATAATGTGGTACTATATACCAGATAATAATAGGTATAGTGAGTTGGCCATGATCCTAATGGTTGTAACTAAGTACAACAGGTCAGCTTGATAGTGAATCCAGGGGACTTTGTTAGGCATTCCTATATGGGTAATGGACAAAACGAGGGATTGCATAGGTTGTAAGTTATAGCACTCTTTTATATAGGGTTCATGGATGAAGTTAGGGCTGTAGGAATATAAGGGGAAGGGAATAAATGACGTAGGCAATCAATTGGGTAGTCTTGGGTGGCTCTTGCCAAAGGAAAGATAAATATTCTTCTGATACTTCTTTCTTTCTCAACATTTTCATGTTATAATTAGTGCTCTGGTGTCTGGATTTTACTATAATCCCTATTGTGAACTCCTTATGCTTACCAAACAAGAAAAGTAGGAACTATAATAACAATATTAATATTAGACAAGTGTCTAAACAATAATTACCAAATGCTATTATAGTACCAAGTATGGACAATTTTTACCCATTGTGTAAAGTAAAGAGAAACATACAAACTGGATTAAATATTGTATTGCAATGATTACATACATACCTACATAATTATATATATATTTTGTAGGTGCAGCAGAGAGGAAGAGCATTGAATGATGATAGTTTGAAGCTACTGGTAATGATCCAGCATCACAAGGTCATTTCTTTGAAAGAATATTTATCAGATGATAAAACAGTCAAAGCTATTTAGGTCTGTCTAACTGTTTTGTGTTGTTAGTTGTAAGTTGTAACAGTTGTATCAGTATTCTGTTTCTTCTCTTGGTGCATATAAACAGTAGTACTGTTCTCCATAGCAATGATACTATACAGATTCTTTGTTTTCCTCCCTTTCATTTGTGTCTCTCTGTTCCATGTGTTTATCTAACTAACAGTATTAGCATTATAAACAACTAAATGCCAACAAACACAGGTGTATCCGTGTATGGATAATTTGGACTCAAGTAAAGAAACCTTTTCTTTTTGCAGGTTTTTTACAATTAAGGTGAATCTTATAATCAGATTAGCTATTTTCCCAACAAAATCTCGTGACAATTTTTGAAGACAAGTTCTATGAATAAAGCTTCCAGAAAAATGTTGATGCATAAATAAAAGTCTGAACAATTGCAAATTAGCAAGAACAGAAGAAAACCTCATTTGGAAGAAGTCAGACATCGACTTTGCTTCAATGGTAGCAGATGAGATAATCAACCGCAACTCTGGTCGACGACGTTGAATCTAGAAAGGTAGAGAACAAAATTCATACAAATTAAGAGATTAATAAGATTTCAATATAATGAAACTATATTTAATCACCAAAAATAAAGAAGAGCATTTCATTCCTGTACATATGGATAACCCGTCCAATTAATACCTTTTTCAATAGTCCAAGCAGAATGTCAGTTGATATTGATCTTTCATGAGCCTCATCCACCATTATAACACTGCAACAAGTGATCACAAAGGTCAGGGTAAAAGGAGTTCAAAACAGGAAAATGAATTGGAATATCGCATCTCTTTCAATAGAAACAGCCATAAGTCTTTGCTACTTGTCACAGCCACAAAACATGTAAAAATCAGTATAAGGAACACCATTTATATAACCGTTTAATAAGAGTAATGTTTGCATGGACAACATTTAAAGTCTCAAAAGTCAATTACTTGTTTTGTATAAAAAGCTAGACTAGTCTACCCTGAAAAGTTCTGTGGCTTTCATTTTTTTTAATTAAACGAATACTAGTATGGGGAGGGTTACAATATCTGACAAATAAGAAAAAGGGGAAAACTCAAGAGCCCCCATAGATACACAAGGACCAGAAGAAAGGTTCCCTAAATCTGATGGCAACTTCACAAAGAAGGAAAAGAACATTATTAGTCTCTCTCGAAGTTTTAAAACAGAACATAAAGATAAGAATGCTACACTGCCATCATACAACCATAGTTTCCCTAGTCCATTTGTGTACTATTCCATCTTTAATGTCTTTTTCACCATTTGTGTACAGTGTACACATAACGTATCACTTTTAATTTTATACATATATAGGTAACTTATGAGTGTAAACATTTGAAGTCCATTCCACCGAAGATGTTAAAAAAGAGGGATAACAAATACCTATATTTGGTCAAAAGAGGATCGTCCATCATCTCCCTTAGGAGCACTCCATCAGTTAAAAATTTTAGAACCGTTACATCCTGTGCTGCCACAAAACGAAAATAAACGTTGGAACCACTCCACTCGTCACTATCCAATCAACTCTCCTCTTCTATCGACATATTATATATACACACGTGTGTGTGAATGTGTGAGTAAAAGTAAGCATGACAACATAAAGATGCAAATAAACGATAATTGTAGAGAGATGCTCACCGGTTTGGTTACATCTTCAAACCTTATCGTGTAGCCAACTTCTTCGCCAAGCTTTACTCCCATCTCTTCGGCAACTCTGGAAGCAACAGCCTGTAAAACGCAAAAGAAATTAGATGACTGATGAGAGAGTTATGCGAACGATGCATTCAAGAATCATCAAGCGGTAATTATAAAGAAAGTGACCTGAACGGCAAGTCGTCTAGGTTGAGTACAAGCAATGAGTCTTCCACCGGCGGCCCAACCTGCTTCTTTCAGGTACTGAAATGCAGTGCAAATTGTGAGTCACGTGAATATGAATTGGAATTAGAATTAGAATTTGGAGGTAGATGACCTGAGGAATTTGAGTGGTTTTTCCGCTGCCGGTTTCGCCGACGATGATGGTGGTGGCGTGAGTCTCGACGAGGTAGAGAATGGCGGTGCGGTACTTAAACACAGGCAATCGCTGGCGTTGCTTCTCCATGCTGGCGTAGCCATGTCTTGAGGAAGAGGAATGGTGAGAACCAGACAAGAAGAGAACACCACCTTCTTCATCGTCGACTACGCGACCCTGTGGCCTCTCCGTCCCTGGTTTCCAGAACTGCGACATGTTCAATTCTTCACCACCCCACCACACGGCCAACCCACGGATCCTTCAAGAAAACGGCAAATTCTTCCTGCACTTGTAACCTGGGTACCATCACTTCTTTAAAATTTCAAAATTATCATTCATTGTGAAATTAAAAATCTGGAACTCAAAATACATTTCATACAAATAATTCTGAAATAGATTGTTGTATATTCTTAAAATAAATTCCTTAATAGAAATGAAAATTAAAATCTCATTTGCGAAAAAATAATTCTGAAATATAAAAAAAAAAATTGAATAAAAAAAATTACAAAATAAGATTGGAAACGTTTTGCAGAAAATAATTTATAAATTTATAAAAAAATCTGAAAATCTAAATTTGGGAAAGTTTGCAAAAAAAGAGGTTCCGAAGTATTTTTCATCTGCATCTTTTCTTTTATTTAAAGACATTTTTATTATTTAACTTGGGTACAAATTTAAATTTGATCGGGTGAAGAAAGTAATTGCCAAAAATAAAAGGCAATTGCTTTCTGCACCATATCATTGCACCCAATCACAGGAGAAATACCTAAAATATCTTTAAGATAATGGGGTACATATAAAATTACATTTCAGACCCCTTTTTTCGGAATACAATAATCTCTTCTGGATAATTTTTTTCGGAATGTATTATTTTCAGTTTCATATTTTTTTTCCAGAATAAAATTTTGATTTTTTTTTTCTGAATTTTTATATCCGAAACACAAAAACCTCTTCCGGATTTTTATTTCCGGAACGCATTATTTTCAATTTTAGATTTTTATTTCCGGAATAAAGGATATTTTCGGAATTTTGAAAATTAAGTTGGGTGCAGGTTCAAAAGTGTTGGGTGCAGGGAGCATTTGCCAAAAATAAAATCTTGTCTTGGATCATTTTACATCAGAGGGCTCAAATGCATTCGGCCCAAGCCCGGACTGAATGATGACTGAATCCTGGTATAAACTAACTTTTAAAGTATAAAATTAAAATTCAGATTTATTTATTATGTTTAATTTCGAACGATCATATTGTCGATTAAAAGTATTCATCATTTTCCTGATACAAATGTCTGAAAGTATTTTTTTTAATATATCTTGTGACAAATATTAATTATTTATTGTTTTTTTAAAACTAGAAAAACATTTTATTTCATCATAATTTATTGAGATTAAGTGTTTTTCCTCACAAGAAAAAGAAATATTGCATTCTTATTTTATTTTTACAGTGAAAACATTTTTGAACTAGGTCGTGACTATATGCATCCTCGTCTTCACAATGTTCATCATATGGAGCATAAGGTCAATCCAGATTTTGGTGGTCCATTGAAAATTCAGATCAGCACCATACTGTGGTTTGCCTTTTCTTCTTTATTTTATGGTCATAGTAAGTATAAATGTGCAAATAATGAAAAGTATATCACATTCCTTTTTGTTATATTGAAAGCCAAAACTGATTAGTAATTTAGTATAGGCCAATTTAGTTTGTCATTTCTGAGAGAAGCTGCCAATTTATTCAAATTTTGCACCAAGTGTTCTGAAAAGTATGGAAAACAATTTATAGAGGAAATTTAAAGTAGTTTAAATATGTAGGAATGCCTCAGCCATCCCTCAGTGAAGCTGCATACGTTTTACTTACAAAACATGGTAATTTTATACTAGATTCAGTGGCACAACTATAAAGGAAATGATATTATGAATGGAGAAGGAATGAGCAGAAGAGAAATATAGTGAATCGAACCTAACAGTGAAACAAATCTGGAAAGTTGAATCACGAAATCCTACTTACTAAGCAAACTGAACATTCAGAACATGCTTGTGGTGGTGTGGAATTTAATACGGAGGTGGTGGTGCTCGGATTATAGGCGGTTTATAGCGTGGGGCTAAATTCAGTCTGGGAGAAGGTGGAGGCTGTGGCAGAGTGCCTCTGATTTTGGTCACCAGCTTGTGAGGTGAGTCTAAAAGTGCCCTGTGAAACCCTTGAGAATTAGAAGCATAGCTTGGGAAACAAAAATGGGAAAGTAGCAATACATGCAGAAGCATGAACAACCACTTGGAATTGAAACTCATAATTGCTGTGTTTAGCAGTGATTTTTGCATTCTCATTTGTAGATAGTTTTCTGAAATTTCTTAGGAAGTTTCCCAGCATGACTTGTAACTTTGATGACCAAGACTCACTGTTGGAAACCAGTTTCCTACTCTTCTTTAATGCCTTCCAGCTATTTGTTTACAAGAAATTCATAATTTTTTATTAAGATCTTTTTTTTTTCTTTATTCATTACTGTTAGATATTATAAATATTGCACTTTGTAGTAATAAATAATTTTAAAAATCATTAATAATGAGCATAACCTCTTTGATCACCTCTTTACTGTCAGAATGCTAAAGCGAAAGCATAGGGGTTTCTAACAAAAAAAACTGAAACAAATACAAGATTCATTGGATTTAATTTGTGTTAGAGTTTGGAAAATCTATGGATTATAAAAAAAAAATAAAATCCTGCAACTTTTGCTTAAAAGTAATTTTGAAATTGAAAAATTTATGGAGTTACCAGGAAGAAACTATGGAGGTGGAGGAAGAAATACGTAGTGGCTGAGTCTAAGAATGGAATAGGTAGGTCATTGCACAGACTCTTTCTTCCTACACCTCCATACCTTCTTCAGCCACCCTCATATTAAATGTAAAAATACCGTTTTCTCTTTTTTTTGCCACCTCCATACATAATCCATAAGCTGTTTTTGAATCTGGAAGTGTTCTTGAGATTTATAAAATTCGAAACTCTTTTTTGCATTTGAAATAAGCCTATGGAATATGTAATCTGGATATATTCCGGATTACATAATCCGGAAGTCAATCTCATATTTAGAAAAGACTTTCGGATTATGTAATCCAGAAACTAATCACTCCTCTGAAAAAAAAAAAGGCTTCCAAATTACATAATCCAGAAGCTAATTTTATGTATAGAAAAGACTTCCGGATTATGTAATCGGAAGCTAATCACAAAAGGCTTTCGGAATACATAATCCAGAAGCTAATTCTGGATCTAGAAAAAGACTTCCAGATTATGTAATCCGGAATATTAATAAAAGATATTTTTATAATATAAAAAATATATGGGGGTGGCACAAGAAGGTATGGAGGTGCAGGAAGAAGCAGCCCATTGCACAGGCTTCAAGTGTGGAATGGGCTAAACCTGTATCTGTGTTAGTTTGAAATATTACAACTAAATTTCCATACTTAAAAATAATAAAATTATTTTAATATGAAGTATAAAAGTAAAGTTGAGTTATTATAAAACATAAGAAGTTCAAAATATTTAAAATTATAATTAGAAATACCATAGTTGTAATTAAAATATTATTTTAATTTTAATATATTATATTCAAAATATCATAATATTAACAATTCATAACTTCCTTGTGAATCTTATAACTCATAACACAATATCAAAATTACTAAAAATAATTTAAAACTTTTATACCAAATATATAAATCTAACATTTCCAACTTAGTAAATTTGCTAATTTTCCTTTCGTGATAATTGTGTTGTAACTATTCATATTTAAGATATATAGAAATATATATAATAATATCAAACCAAATTAAATAAGTACAATTCAATCAAATTATATACAATTCAATTGTAATATTATTTTTTATAATTATAATTATGTTTTTAACACTATAGTTTATAGTTAAAGATACAACTCTTTCTAGTTAAAGAAGTGTTATATTTCATTTGTAAATTAGTTTATTTTATCTCCATCATAAAAAAAAATATAAAGTCAATTAGTATAAAATACTAATAAATATTTATATTTTATCTAATATTAATTAATATAAAATATTAAAAACAATGCCTTAATTACAAACAACTAAAATACAAAAATTAATCAATTATATATTTTTAAACATAAAAATAAAATTATAATCTTGTTTTTTTAATTAATTAAAAGAAGTTAAAATTTTAATCATACATAATTTTATTTATCGTAATGAAAAAAAAAATATTTTCCTCACTTCTCTTTCAAATTAACTCCTAATACAAAACAAAGCAAAAGATAATATAAAGAAAGCAAAAGAAGAAGTTTGGTGATCAAATGTTGTGCAGAAAAATTTGACTTCCTAACCAGTAGCATGCCTAGATGTTTTCTGCCACCCATTCTTGACTTGTGTTGCCACAAAAGTGTCTTTAGACTGTGTATTTCAAAACATAAATATAGCACGACTCTCTCATGATACATATGAATTTTCATACTCAAACTTCCAAAACAGTCTCAAATATTTTGCTTCTACCTTTTATAAGAATCTCGCTTTTCCTCAAGAGAAGAGAAGTACAATTGTTACGAAGTGGACTTTAAGTCTAACTCAATCTCATAAAATCGACTCATAGGGTTGAGATTTGCACCCACTTATATATAATGAAAGACTCTAATCTCTAGTCAATGTGGAATCTCCAACAACAGTTGAATCACGAAATCACGAAATCATACTTACTAAGCAAGCTGTGGAATTTAATATGGAGGTGGTGGTGCTCGGATTTTAGGACGAACAGGACGAGGCGGTGGGCTTTTAAAATAGTGTGGGGCTGAATTCAGTCTGGGAGAAGGTGGAGGCCGTGGCAGAGTGCCTCTGATTTTGGTCACCAGCTTGTGAGGTGAATCTAAAAGTGCCCTGTGAAACCCTTGAGAATTAGAAGCATAGCTTGGGAAACAAAAATGGGAAAGTAGCAATACATGCAGAAGCATGAACTGAATGAACAACCACTTGGAATTGAAACTCATAATTGCTGTGTTTAGCAGTGATTTTTGCATTCTGATTTATAGACAGTCTTCTGAAATTTCTTAGGAAGTTTCCCAGCATCACTGTAACTTTGATGACCAAGACTCACTGTTGGAAACCAGTTTCCTACTCTTCTTCTTTAATGGCTTCCAGCTATTTGTTTACAAGACAAAGTTTCCTACTTTTCTTTATTCGTTACTGTTAGATATTATAAATATTGCACTTTGTAGTAACAAATAATTTTAAAAATCATTAATAATGAGAATAACCTCTTTGATCACCTCTTTACTGTCAGAATGCTAAAGCGAAAGCATAGGGGTTTCTTACAAAAAAAACTGAAAGAAATACAAGACTCATTGGATTTAATTTTGAAATTGAAAAATTTATGGAGGTATAGGAAGAAACTATGGAGGTGGAGGAAGAAGTACACAGTGGCTGAGTCCAAGAATGAGAATGGTTTCTCATAAGAAATACTTCCAATTCACCCAATGTCTTATTTTTAAGTCCCATTTTAATTTATAGTTAGTGAGATGCCAAAAAATAAATCAAACTCAAAAAATAAATTGTTAAGTATTTAAAACAAAATAATAAAATAAGTAACTTATTAGACTTTCTAAGACTTATTTAAGTCTAATTAATATAAGCATTACATGCCATATAGTATAATATCTTACATACAAGTTGTTGATTTAAGTAGTACATGAGATGAGTCCCATTTTTTAAATAAGGTTTCAGGTTTAACCCTTTCGATGGATAAAATATGATTGAAAGACCCTAAGCATGTATTCAAACTTGTCACCTCACTCTAACTCCTCAACCTTCCAGTCATCAACATTGATGCTGAATTTCTATTTTTACGTCATGAAAAATATAGTTTTTATTCTCTGGGTACAATGACAAAGTCCATTGCGAAAGTCCCACGTAACACAAACTTAAGGCTGATATTGCAGCAGAATCGTTGCCACATATATGTTTTAATTTTCAATTTGAATTATTGTAGTACTATATATTACCAGCTATTCATTTTTGTAGTAGTCATAGTACGTTGGCCTACATAAATTTCCATAACCTTGCGTCCAACACAGTCCAAATCTGCTAAGTGCTAATTTTTCCCTTCTGTAGGCGAAGACCAACTTGATTTGCTTGGTCTGTCTGTTTTGTGGTCCAAGAAGTCTTTAAGTTTGGGGTGAAGTTCCAAGAAATGTCTTTTGGTAAATCTACGTCTCATGATTCTCCTAAAATAACAATAGTTGTCCCAACTTATTGGACTTTTCTAGCACTCTACTCTTGTAAATTAGTGGTGGATATGAATGTTCTGTCGGTATCTGTGTGGAGTGTATTAAGACGCGTTCCATCATTCTACATCAAACACTTTCTTCCAAAGTTTTTGTTTACACACTACATTACTCATATTTACTTGATGTAGAATTTCAAATACATCCAGTTACGCCTAAGAATAAAATACCATTTAGATTGAAATGATTGTGTAAACTGGAGAATATGGAAAGTTTGCACAGTTATTTGCATAAGTCAATTCTCAGCTTGGGTATATAGATTTGTGATCACCACTTTTCACCTTATGAAGTCATGATAGTTAGTATTATTATGACATGGGTCCGAAGAACAACAGAAATGTAAAAAATCCATGTCTTGTACTGGTGTTGGATTCTTACGTCTTCACCTATTCTCGTTGTATGCTTTATATGGAATTATGTTGGGCAATACAAATGATTGAGTTCAAGGTACACAAGCGAATCTGTAGTGTCCTCATGCATGATATGATTCTAACCATAACTATAATAATATAAATAATCAACTAATGAGATTTATTATCGTGCATGTAAGTACCCTTTGTTATAGGACGAAAGAGTGTTTGGCATGATTGAAGTGTGGATTCACATTTGGAATGAAAGTAATGTAACTAAAAAACTAATCCTATACTTAGATCTGCAACTTCTGCTTACCGCTGGTCCTCCTCACCATTACTTCCACGCAAGTTGGAACTAAAAGAATATCCCTTCCTTATTTTGGTGACAAGATTCCCAACTTTGTCTTATGTATGAAGTCAACATCTTCGTAACTGACAAAAGATTCAAGTTCCAGGTCCCCACCAGAATTCTTAGCATCCAACTACTATTAATTTCGCTATTACTGCCTTATTTTCCTCGAAATTTCACTTATACGATATGTAATGGGACCGAGGCAGCCTGTACCCAAAAGTTCCAGCTGAAGGTTAAAATGTCATGTAAGCAAAACATACAGAAGCAAAATGCATTTCCTTTCAACTAATCCTCAAGCACAAACAATGACTTTGCTCATCTTTTATTTTCTCATGTCCCTTGTTCTTATTAATGGCTACCAAGATGAAGCTACAAATGTACACAACAAGGTTATATCTGTTGGGGCAATCATAGATGTGAATTCTCGCATTGGGAAAGAACAGCAAGTAGCCATGGACATTGCAGCTCGAAGTTACAACAGCACTTCAAAGACCTACAAGTTGGCTCTCTATTTTCGGAACTCCACCAAGGATCCCATCCGAGCCATCACTCTTGGTTAGTAATATCTTGCATTGGCTAAGTAAAAATCTCAACTTTATATGCCTTCAGGTGAACTTTTTCAAAGGGCAATATGTATTTTAGATTCTTCAAGATTTGATCAAAATTTGTTTTTAGTCTTTCTCTTTTAAAAATGATGATGTTTAGTCTTTATATTTATAAAAAGTGGTGGATTTTGTTCCTGATCCTGTATACATCATTTTGACTTAACCAAGAACGAAACCCATCATATTTTGGAAATGTGAGGACCAAAATGATTATGAATAGAATGTAGGAACTAAAATCAATTTTGACGAGATTTAAAAACACATCTCGCCCTTCCTTTATTCTGAAGAATTTGAGACCCTTTCTTGCAGCTGAAGAGATGATTAATAAGCAAAAGGTGCAAGGTATTATTGGGATGCACAGATGGTCAGAAGCAGCTCTAGTGGCTGAAACAGGAAGCCAAGCTCAAGTTCCTATCATAGCATTTGCAGAACCTACCATAACCCCACCGTTGATGACTAAGCGGTGGCCTTTTTTGGTGAGAATGACTAGAAGTGGTTTATCATATATCAAATGCATTGCAGATATAGTGAAAGCTTTTGGTTGGCAGAGAGTAGTAGCTATCTATGAAGATGATGCATATGGAGGTGATTATGGCATGCTAGCACTACTATCTGAGGCCCTCCAGAATGTGAGTTCATTGATTGATTATCACTTAGTTCTTCCACCTATTTCTTCTCTGCATGATCCAGGAGGGTTTATTCGTGAAGAGCTGTTGAAGTTGGTGCAAACCCAATCTCGCGTGTTCATTGTGCTGCAATCTTCATTAGAAATGGCTATCCATTTGTTTAAAGAAGCCTCAAAAATGGGACTGGTGGACAAAGAATCAGCCTGGATACTCCCAGAGAGCATAACAAATTTGCTGGACTCTGTCAACAAGTCTGCTATTTCCTATATGGATGGAGCTTTAGGAATCAAGACGTACTACTCCGAAATAAGCAGTGAGTACCAAGATTTTGAGGCTCAATTCAGGAGAACATTTTGGTCTAAGAATGTGGAGGAAGATAACCGCTACCCCGGATTTTATGCATTGCAAGCATATGATAGCATTAAAATTGTGACCCAAGCAGTGGACATAATGACCAGTAGAAACACTACCGGCCCAAAGAAATTACTACGAGAAATACTGTCTACCAGTTTTCTTGGTTTAAGCGGTCATATTCAATTTGAAGATGGGGCCCTCCAGAAGACTTCTATTTTAAGGATAGTAAATGTGGCTGGGAAGAGTTACAAGGAACTATGCTTTTGGAGTGAACAATATGGGTTCACCACAAACATTCCTACAGAAAAAGGTGGATATTCTGGTGCTGGTAATACAGAATGTTTCAGTGGTGTTCGATGGCCTGGGAATGTGAAGCACTATCCAAAAGGGTGGAACATGCCTACTGCACAAAATCCAATGAAAATTGCAGTCCGCAGCAGAACCTCTTTTTCTAAGTTTGTCAAGGTTGATTATGATCATAATGGTAATCCTGCAAATTATAGTGGATTTTGTATTGATATTTTTCAGAGTGTGCAAGGCCTTTTGGGGTATGACTTGCCATATAAGTATTATCCTATTGATGGAACCTATAATGATTTGGTTCAGCTTGTCTATAACAAGGTATCAAATTCTTTCCATTTTCATCTTCTTTAGTTTTCTACTTTTCTTTGGAGTGAAATTCCTGTCATTGGGTAAGATATCATATTGCTCCCCATTTGGCTAAACTCCATTTCAATTGAAAACTAGGTTGGCAGTTACATGCCGTCAAATATGAGTATATGACAAATTCACATATAATTCTTATGTGTACTAACTACTACTTCGCTATTTTAAATTAAGAGTATCATTTCGTTCCTGCTTTATTGATTTGGACTACCTTTTTCTGCTGTGTCGTGGTTAAATAATGATGGAAGAGTTATGATGCCGCAGTCGGGGACATGACAATACTAGAGGAAAGACTGCAGTATGTGGATTTTACAGTGCCATATGCAGAATCAGGATTGTCAATGATAGTTCCATCAAAGTCTAAAGAGTCAGCATGGATGTTCACAAAGCCCTTTACCTGGGAACTGTGGATGGTTACAGGTTCCATTTTGATTTACACAATGTTAGTAGTTTGGTACCTTGAGAGAGAATCCAATCCTGAGTTTCATGGCAATTGGAAGACCCAAATCAGCACAGCTCTTTGGTTTACCTTCTCCTCTTTGTTTTTCGCTCACAGTGAGTATTAATCTCAGAATTCCTTGCAATTTTTATTTTAAATAGAATTATGCAAAGCATGAGAACAGTTAAAGAAAATATCCTGAACGGAAAATGTGAATTAAACTCAAGTAATGGCGATTTTCGTCATGCAGGGGAAAAAATGCATAGCAACTTAACTCGCATGGTGATGGTCTCATGGCTCTTGCTAGTTCTGATCCTTACCTCATGCTACACTGCCAGTCTTTCTTCAATGCTCACAGTTAAAAAACTGCAACCAAATGTCACAGATATTGAGTGGTTGAAGAGGAACAACATGAAAATTGGTTGTGATGGCGACTCATTTGTTAGGTCGTTCCTAGAGAAAGTAGAACGGTTCCATCCTGAGAACATAATCCATGTTACTGATGAATACAAGTATGATGATGCTTTTCAAAATAACACCATAGCAGCTGCCTTTCTTGAACTCCCATATGAAAAGGTATTCATTACTGAATACTGCGATAGATACACGGGTTCCACCCCCAGAACCAGATTTGGAGGACTGGGCTTTGTAAGTGATAATACTATTTCAGATTTTATGGATGTTTAGTATTATACTCTTTCAGTTATGACAGTTTTCAAATAACTTACCACAGATGTTCCAGAAAGGTTCACCAGTGACTAGAGACGTGTCAAAAGCTATATTACATCTGTCAGAAAGGGCAGAGCTGAAGAAGTTGGAAGAGAAGTGGTTGACTACCTCCAGCAAGTGCTCCTCCGACACCAACGATACGGAAAGTTTGAAGCTGAGAAGTTTATGGATTCTATATGTCATCTCTGGTGCTACTTCCACCATTTGTCTGCTACTATCAATCATCCACACTCTAGTAAAATCCTGTCAGCAATGCCAACGCGTGGCAGCAGAAGGTAATGACACCCCAAGTCATCATAATGCGTGGGAAAAGATGATTACACATGTAAATCACACTTTTAACAAAAAGATCAATAATTCAAGAGAGACACAGACACAGGTTGTAAGTGATTTTTCTTCCAGACGGGGTCACCAGAGCATGAACGATTCTCATGAGCATCATCTGGAATTGGCTTCTCTAGTACCTCAAAATTCAATGCTCCCTTCTCCATCACCAGAGCTACACATAACAACACACACAGACATAGGAATCACCAACACTTCAAAGTAGTTGCTGTATTAGACACTTCACATACACTTCACGGACTCTTGATTACCGCATTTCTTTTATTTTTAAACTTATGTTGTTAGCAATATGCAGAAAAGTTTCTTTGAATTGGCAACATGTCAATCAACCTTTTGTAAATTTTATAGACTTTTCACGAATAACAGCATGACTAGTTGATAATTGGCTCTTCAACTCTCCCAATGTGGTCAAAACAATCGCTCAAGAAGCTGCATTCACAACTGTTCTATCTTAAACTACCAAAAATGTAGCCATACTTACGAACGTCATCAATATATGAAACATACATATGAACGTTGCCAGAAAATTATGTTTATACAGGGACCAAAAGTTTGCGTAACTACAACATATAATTTTGAGATTAATAGTAAAGATAAATTGTATAGAGTACTTACAAGGCCTTCAAAACAATTAGCACTCTCCTCTCTTTTCAGACTCTACTCCTTTTTTCGGTTTTTTGACTCACACTGCTATTTTGGACTTTCGGTCACAAGATCTAATGTGAGCTTGGACTGGTTCTTGATTGCGGGATATAGACTATTACTTGTTTTGTTTGATTAGATTCAACTCTCAAATGGATGTGTCTTTTTTTAAATATATGTATGTTCCTTATCACTCTACTTACCTTTTAAGCAGATCAACTATTTATAAAACTTATTTATTGAGTTTTTAACTTAATTAAGTTTTTACTTTTTACACCCTACCATTAATACACTATAAATGTTTTGGACTTTATTTATTGAATCTTGATATAATATTTTTTTTCATTTCATTATTTATTTATTTTTAACTTGGCTTTTCATCATCTACGATCTCTCGACCACGTTTCGATTTTTCGGCATTGGTCTTTTCTCATTTTCAAATACTACTAAGAATTAAGAACAATAATTAATTAGATACTTGCTTGTTCTAATATTACTCTTAATTTTATTAATTTTAACCATCTTAAAAAAATGTATTGGAATTGTATTTTTTTAAACAATAACCGAAATTGTTCTATTCGCCCCCCCACTTTTCATAAAGTAAAGCTATTTCAGTTTATTTGTAAAATTATCTTATTTTAATTTCAATGAATACTTCTAAAATCAAAGATGATGGGAATATTAAGTTTAATTATTCATATACTCACAAAATAATTCATATAGCAATATGTTTTACTCTGACTCTTTATGTTATGGAATTTTTTTAATAATATTTAAATTAACTATATCAATATATTTTAATTTTTAATTTAATTATTCGCAATTTTTTATTATTTTGAAAATGGTACGATGAGATATGAGATTGAAAGAAAATACATAATATTTATGATTTTTTATATGATTAAAAATGGTAACAATTGAATACTAAAAAAATTGAACCCAACGAATGAACGTAGAAGATAGATACTAAAGATGGAACTGCAATTGGTGTGGCCTTTTAGGTGTAGGGTTCCACGTGTGGGAGCAGGAAGCGCAAGCAGAGGAATAAGAATTGGGAGCGCCAGAGTGAGAAGAAAAGCAGTGACGGCAATGCGAGCGGTGGTTCAGCGCGTGGCCTCTGCCTCCGTCGAGGTCGAAGGCAGCATCGTCTCCGAGATTGGCCCCGGCCTTCTCGTCCTCGTAGGAATCCACGACACCGATTCCGATGCAGACGCCGATTACATGTCATCTTCATTTCTTCGCCCCCTTTCTATCCAATTTCTAATTTCCGTTACTCAAATTAGTTTACTCTTTTAACAGATGCCGAAAGGTCTTGAATATGAGGCTGTTCCCAAATGAAAATTCGGGTAAAGCGTGGGACCACAGTGTAATGCAGAAAAATTATCAAGTTTTGTTGGGTGAGTGAGTGATCAGTGCTAGCATTTTCAATCTCAGTTATAGAATGTAAAGATTTCCACATTTTTTTGCTGATTAATAATTTATTTATTGAATTTAATTTTTTAACAGTGAGTCAGTTTACGTTGTATGGATTCTTGAAGGGTAACAAACCGGATTTTCACGTTGCGATGGCGCCTCAGAGAGCCAAACCATTCTATGCCTCTTTGGTTGACAGGTTTAGAACCGCCTATAATTCTGATGCAATCAAGGGTATGATATCTATATGTTTCATGCAACTTTCTCTTCTCTTTCTGTAATAAATATGATAGTTTATCGAATTTAATTTCTGTCATTTTAAACAATTTATTTGATTGATTAATTAAATAAATAAATTGTTAAAATGACTTTTACTTTTAATTTGAACAGGGGAAAGAAACACAAAAATAGATAGGTATTAAAAAAAGAAAGAAATTTATATGAAATAAAGTAAAAATGTTCTTTTTTGTAGAAAGAAAATAGGAAAAGATTTGAGTGAAAATATAATTGGGAAGTTGTTTGGTTGGAAAAATAAAGAGAGAAAAAAATAGATATTTATTTAAGATTACTCTAATGCTCTTTTGTAGTTTTTTTAAAATAATTGGTATGTATAATTGATTATGGTAATTCTTAAAGGATTATACAAACAACATATACATAACATACACGGTTTGTAAATACACGTCACATCATCAATTTTCCCTTCATATAAAGATATGTTTGTGTCATCCTTTCGTATTGACTTTTTTTTTAAATAGCATCCTCACGTATTAACTGTTTTTTTAAAATAAAATTTATATAATAATATCTATAATGCAAGAGTTTTATAAGGGTTTTATTCTAGTTTAAATAGATCTTATTATGTAACATTACTTTTAAGCAATTCACATTGTATTTTTATGAATTTTATTTCAATTGGAAGTGCTTATAAAAATCTACATCTAAGGGCCCTTAAGGAAATGAATCATGAACGTCAATAAACAGTATAACTTTTTCTTCCTTCAACTAATATTGGCGACGAAATTCTACGCTATTTGTTCAATTTTTTATGGATTTAATGTGCATTTTCCTTCCTTTTTGTCATTCTAAACATACATGCTGTAAGAAATCCAAAAAAAATATCTTCTCGCTGCTCACTCTGTTTCATTCGTTGTTTTGTTTCATCTTTCAGTGATAAATTGAAATAGCTTTGCATTTTTTCCCCATTCAATTAAATATACAGGTTAAAACTGTTAAGTATTTGATGTAGGTAGAACTTAATATATCTTGATGTAGAATGTACATAGTACATATAGTGAGTTGGATTGAAATGTTGGACACGTTTCCTCTGCAAAGATTCAGGATATTTATGAACTTGCTATAAATTATTTTAACTTTTCTCTCTTCCTGGTAAAGCAGAGGGACTAACATTAACAGGTTGTGTCTTGGTCAACAAAGACGAATTACTGTAAAAAAAAAATCGTGCACTCTTTTTAAATGAAGTTATTGTTTATTCAGAAATTTGTTTGACATGCAATGTCCAATGCCTTCATTCATTCTTATCATCATTGTAACTGCCAAGTCTTTTTGCTGATGGCTAATTAAATTATAATAAAAAATAATTTTGTTAATACTAAGATCCTGGTGGCTGTTCAATTTGTTTCCCTTGGCCTAATAATTAGTTTCTTTATGTGACTAGTCAATACTGAAATCCTAGGAGTTTTAGCATTGTATTTGTTGCTTTGTATTTATTCATTTAAGATCTGCTGGAACCCTATCTTAATCTTCTTTCAAATTTCAAATGCAGATGGTGTATTTGGAGCAATGATGAAGGTAAACATATGCCACTCAATCCCCGTGCAGGTCTCTTTGTTGCGTGACAATTTCTAATGATGCCTATGTTAACAATCCTGTCACTTGTGATGGAGAGCAGGTGAATTTGGTTAACGATGGACCAGTTACCATGCAGCTTGATTCACAAACACCCAAGTAAGTTGATGATGTTACTTTAATTTTGAACGTGAGATGTTTGTCATTTTTGTTATAAGAATTTCATTAACAATTAATATAATCCAGGAATACCGCTAATGCAACAGAGTCTTAATCAGTGGCTGATCTGGCTTTACGAAATTGAGCTTGAATCAATGACCAAAATGTAAGGCATTATAGTGTTGTTCATTCTAGTTGATGTTTTTTCTCTCCCAATGTAGTGATGGTCCCATTTTGTAACACTATTCAGTTTAAAGAATGAAAGCCTTAGAGTTAGGTTGTTTCTGTTCGTCCTGCCTTTAAGAATCATTTTTGGACAAAACAAACTTATACCAGATGAGATGAGTACTAATCTGGGTATGCCAAGGGTCTATTTGGATACTAACTAGAAGTGTTTTTTGTATTAAAAGTAAAGTTTTGCAATAGAATAATTATAAAAAAATATTTCTAAGTATCCAAATAAACTCATGATTTAACTACTTTCATCAAAACTATTGTCAAAGATCCCCTCACTTCTTAATATTTATTGTAGATCAGAACTGGAAATAAGATTTGACGTCCTTCTACTCTCCATGGATGAATTTATTGCATGAGCAGTGTGATATCTTAATTTTAAATCTTTGTATAAATGTTTTTACTATTTTAAAAAAAATACTAAATAAAATAAATATTTCAATATTACGATAATGATTTAAGTCCAGTTGTGCTTCATTTCCTTATTCTAATTGGGTTTCGAATCTTTTGAACTGCATGTGGATGATTCATTAATGTCTTTTTTGTATTCTGTAAAAGTTTCTGACTAGAAGAATGATAATGTTATTTAAGGACATTCCTGAAGTGGTTCCCATTTATTTATTTTTAAAAAAAGGATTTGGAATTATTTCATTATGCTACAAGTAATTAATAGAAGTAAGCAATTTTTTTAATAAATTGAATTAAACACTAATTAATTGGATGATAAACCCTAATAAACTAAAATCACAATCGAAATTAAAGGAATTAAAAGTATAATAAAGCTTATTTTATTTTTAAAAATGGACAAAAAAAAAATAACGAGAAAATTGATTCCGTACAAGAAGTAACGAGGTTCAGAAAAAATTGGTGTGGTTATTTATTGGTTTGTTACATCTAATCTCCGACAAGTTTGCGCCCTAGGCTTTTTGTATTATTGTAAACGGAGCTCGACAGAGAGGGAAGATGTGACCTACAAGGGGAACACTTTCCAATTTCAACGTGACAATTGCTAATGCTCATATTTTGTTTTTTAGAAACCTTAGTTGAAAACAATTGGACAGGGTAATGCCTTAATTTCTGTTTTCTTTTAACTTTTCAGCAAACACTCCATAATTAGAAATTTTATTTATATAACTTTATAAATTAGATATAGTGGTTTATAATTGTTTAATATGTTTTATTTGTGAAAGCAAAACAAGTTTTTCTTAGAAAATAAACTAGATGTAGTCTTTTATAAATTTTTATTTCACAAAAAAGGTTAGAGTTTAAATTATTTAAAAAGTCTTTTAAGTTTAATGACTGATTTATTTAATTAAATATAATATTTTTACTATTATTAACTTTATACTAAATATTATAATTTATTAATAATATATGTTCGACTATTAACTATGTTAATCTACATAAAAAAAATTAAAAGATTTTAAAGAACGAATTATTTCTTGTTTAAAAGTTCTATTTTTAAATGAGATATTTTTCATGTTATATTATAAGAGCGTAATTATATATATGTGAATAAATTAATATAATTAAGATAAATATTTTCTGATTTACCCTCTCAAATTGATGTGGTTGATCAAGGAGCGTAGGTGAAAAATATTTTGCTAATAAGAAACTAATAGCGTAGAGCAAAGAATAGCCTTTTGAAACTGAGTAAGAATCGTAGTTTCTAGCTGTAATGTGTTCTAGGTTTGTATGTGTAGAAGTGTGAAAAGCTGAACTTCTCTACAAGTTAAAATTAGTTCTTGCACAAATTAAAAATAATAATTTAGATTAATTATATAGACAGTTTTTATAAATTCATTTCTATATAAGTTAATTTAAATACTTTGTTTTCTTTTTCTCTTTTAAAAGTGCTTATAACAAGGTTTGTCTAATCAAAGGTAATAATATATGTATTAAGTAATCAAAGTGAAAATATTTACTAAATTTTAAAAATTGAATAATTGTGTTATAATTGTTTTTTATTTATGTATTTTTATTTATATTTGCGGAAATAAGTTCGTTTTAACAAAGACTAATTTTATTAAAACTTATATTTTGGAATACAACTTATTTGAATTTATTTTTTAAGAAGACAAATTTTATTTATATTAATAATTTAGAGTTCATTTCTATTGATCTTGTACTTTAGGATTATGATTTTTTAAAAATTACATTTTCAAGAATATTCTTTTAGATAACTTTGTTTGAAATTCACAATTTTTTATTATATATCCATGATACTTACAAATATTTAAAACATGTTTTTCTAACAAGTATCCGGTGAATAATGGGACGGCCACCCAATTACATGTGTGTATGCTCCAAGAAATTGGTTGTGATATCTATCTTGATTCTAGTCTATCTTTGAGGCTCACTCATCTAAATTTTTGCTGTTAAAAAGAAGTCAAAATTTTATATTCAAAAGGAAAACAAAAACTGTGAGAGAGTTAACTCTCAATGAATACTTGATAGAGACAGCCCAACAAGAAGTATGAAAAATTAATAATGCAAAATGAATTTGTGTGCACAAATGGAGATGTGCAGTGTGAAGTTGTTGAGCAAACTGAGAATGATTTGGTGTGTGAGCTGGAGATTGTAGAGGCTGGTGTGCCTTAGAGGGACCCTTGCAGAGGACACACTTGTCCCCTTTCTCCATGTGAAACTGCTTCATTAACTTCATCACAAAATGTCATGTTTGGTGCAACCTCATAGAATTGTGCCACAGTGTCTTTAATGTTTTCTTCACTCTCTTTTCATAATCTCTCTAATGGAACTATCCCTGCCTGTTTCTTTGAATTCAAGGAACTCACAAAATTCTTAATGCAAATTCTGCTTTCTTCACCATTTCTAGTTAAACTTCTTTCATGAGCTAAACTAATTAATAGTAATTTCTTTAGAAGAATTCTATATACCAGAATCATGTACTATCAATAATATTATATAATATATGTACTAAAAAAACCTTTTGATATAGAATTACAGTCAAAAAAATTTCTTTAAATAGCATTTCCTATAATTCTAAAGTAATTCAAGACCACTACTATTAAAATATCCACTGAAATATAAAAATCATTGTCAAGATGAACTTTTCTTCTACTTTTCATTGTTGTTTTCAAAATTTTGGTAGCTCTTTAAAATGTTGACAAGAGCAATTTATTGAAGTGTGTGAATAGCTACTAACTATTACTATAGCCACGTTTTTTGGTGGAAGAACAGCATCATCATCATCTATTGTCAAACGGAATTCATTGTTGTACACAAGCTGTAAGTTTTGACTACACAAGTTATGTTGATATACATGCTGTTCATTTGTCTTATAACAAAATTGCAAAAAATTATTAAAATAATGTATTAATATTTCCTATGGTGGAAGGAGTTAAGAATTGAGTAACATAAAATAGATCATTATCCATTATGAAACCCTAAACTAAAACTAAATTTAACATTGAAAAATAGTTAACAATTTACTCAAAAACGTTGGTTTTTCCGTTGCCGGGACTTGAACCCGGGTCTTTCGGGTGAGAGCCGAATATCCCGACCAACTAGACTACAACGGATAACTTGTTAGTTCACTCATTGTTTTGAATATACTATTTAATACTTAAAATACATTTTAGTAAAAAAATTTGAAAGTATATTTTAGAAAGCATTTTATAATTTTTGTAAGATATGAAATTTACTTTTTCATATTAATTATTATGAATAATTTTATTTATTTATTAATAAAAAATGAGAAAATATTTTGAAATTTATTAATAAATCTAGTATATTCACAGTTTACTAAATTAATTATTTTTATTTTTATGGGTAGTTTTGTTAAAAATAGTTTATACTAAGACAAAATGGAATGAATATTTTTATATTTGAATATAGACACTTATTACTTTTGAAATGTAGGACTCAAATGTAAAATGTGTTATTCTATGTGTTTGAATTAATCATTAAAAAGAAGGACAAACCTATACTATATTTTATATGCTTTTTTTCCTGTTAGAAAGTAGAATTCTAATATGAAAAATTATTGAGATAGTTGAGATAGTTAAAGTTTGCATAAAAAAATATTATTGAGATAGTTTCAATTTTGATTAGATATATAGCAATAAAACAGAACTTAAAGTATATATGTTTTCTTCTAAAAAAAATATTCTTAATTTTTCTTTTTCCTCATTGCCTATTGATCATTAGTTATACAAATTAAATATCCGTTTATTTAAAATATCTATTTCAATTATATTCGAACTAGCATTAAATTAGTTGAGTTACATATATTTTTTTAGTGACACATTTCTTTATAAAAATTTTTTTGTTGTAAATCAAAATTATTCAAATCTATAACTTAAAGTTGGTAGTTGCAACATTGATGTTCAATTCACTAGTACATAGATACTTCTGTTAAAAAATAAAGGTACCCAGATACTAAGTACAATTATAACTGACACTTTATAATTGAATGAAAATGTCAGTGATCTTAATAACAAAATAGAAAACAGAGATATTTAATTTAATTAAAATATAACATAAAAAATCTGAGAACATTAATGTAATTATGAGTTATAATTAAGTTCAAAGTAATAAATAATATTTGTTTTTATTTAAATTCAATATATTAAATAATATGCAAATGTTGGTTGGGTAAGAAGTACAGTATGATCTTCCTCTTAAATGTTTATTTTAGTAAATACTTTTGTATCAAAGGACCATCTGAATTTATAATAATAATAATAACAACTTAGGTTCAAACATTTTTTTTCCTATCTTTAGATATGAATGTAAATTAACATTTATGCAAATGAATATGTAATTTATTGGTATATATTAAATATGGTTATGTTATATTTATACATTTTAATATAAATATTAAATATCTCTAAAATTTATTATCTTTTTTATAAGAGATCTATTTTTCAATTTTAGAGAATGAGACACTCGAGACAATAAAAATAGAAAGGAATTGAAATATGAATCATATTAGAGATATTATGTTCTTTTTCTCATACATATTTTTTATATATAAATGAAATAATAATTATTATAATATTTAATTAATTAATTTTGATTTTGTTTTATTTCAACCGGTTTCAAAATGTCATATCCCAAATCTAATAACTGAACTTCAAAAAATAAAATAAAATTGATCCATTTTTTATTTATTTAATTGGTAATCAATTTTCATTTTTTTAGATTGATTCAATTATGACTTTTACTCTCAAAGTGTTTTTATTTTCATTGAATGCACATAATAGTGACTAAATATGAATATCATTTTGGCAAAATTATGTTTCATAAAAATTGACTTACTTTTAATTTTAGTTTTTTACTTCACAAAAATAGTACAATTTTTTTATTTTATTTTATTATTCCATAATTAAAATAAAAGAATGTAATATAGCCAATTAAATGAAATTTTTGAAGTTAGTAAATTAAAGAAAAAAATTGGTTATAGCATGTAGTAAATTGGAGATTCTCTTTAAAAAGCAACATGGGTGCCCTTGAAATTATAGATGCTTTATGAGTAACCATTTGCATTTATTGTAAGCGGCAGGAGGTAGTCACTGCTCTTAAATTCCCATAATATCACTTCCAATAATTATTTATTTTACATGCTTCATTATGCTTCTTTTTCTTATTCGCAAAAAATAAAATTAATGATACGTATGTGTGTACGAATATAACCATTTAAGAATATTTAGAGTTCTTTAATTAATTATTCGTTAAGGTTTATCTGTTTGGTTAAAAATAAATTACAAGCTAATGTTTGGTTTAATTATTTGAATTAATGAAATTTAAGCTTTAAAGAACTAATATTATGTGAAAAGAGACTCAAGCAATATTGTTAGAATTTTTCTACCATGTATTCAATTTCTGAGTAAAAAACTTAATATTTTTTAGTTAAATGTAGCTAATATTAATTAATGTTGAGTATTATAAATATTTGTTGGAATGACTTTTTTGGGTCAACTTATTTTTTGGATTCATAGTTTATGTTCTTTTATAGGGATTGGAGCACGATTTTTTGATTTTTTTTTTTGTTTATTCTTTGTTAATAAAAAAAATAGCTTCCTTGTTTATATTTTGACGGGAAAGTTTTATTGATCTTTATTATCTATATAATTTTTTAACTGATTTAATAAGTTATGAAAGATTAACCATATGAAAAATTTAAATTTCTCGTATTGGGTGCTAAATAAGTTTTTATTAGTAAATAAGTTTCTGATATTAAAATATTTTTTAAATACTATATTGGTGAAAGTAAAAAAAATCATTACAACAGAAGAATAAAGCTGTAAATAAATTAAACAAATAAACTTGAGTCCAAACTTTTAATTATATTTATTTAAAAGAATAAATCATTTCAATGAATCATTAATTTTTTTAATTCCTAATTTATTTTTTAAATTAATTATTCTTTCTTTCTCGATCAAAGCAATATATTTCTTTAAAAGAGAATGCTTATTTTTAGTGAAATTGTTCAAAAAAATTAATATAATTTTATTATTTTTAATGTAATGGAAAAAGTTTAAACAGTGTTATTAAGAGGGGATTTACAAACGCAAGATCAACTTCAGATGATTGTTAACATTCCTGTTCTAAACATTCAGACTTGAAGAATATTAATAACATTTTATATTATCATGTTCCAACAGACAAAAAGTACCTAGTAATTTATAAATATATATAATGGTGTATAAAGTGGAAGTTAATAAAATATGATCGAGAGTCCATTGTGGTACAGTGAAGCAAACAAAAGTGGACCAATATGCACATGAGATTTTTGTAAAGTCTCCGTCACAGTTGCATTGGAGTTAAAGAAGTGCATTTTATTGCTGTGTTCTTCTTCCTTCTCCAATTAAAGTGGAAGCCAGGGGTGGAGTAGTAGTTTTAAGCCTTAAATGCTGTAATTAATTTAGGGAACCGTTTTTTAAATGCTGCAGCAACCACTCTCTACATGGGATCCATACGTGGTGTATTTAAACAATGATGCATGGGATTGTTGAATGCACATAGATTTCCCAGTTCTCAACTTGAGCAGAATGGAGTACTTGATGGTGAAAATCATGATACTGGCCACACTGCCATTCTATCATTCACTTGCTGTGGACATTCCTCTGGTGAGGCAAGTGGTTTCAAAGCATAATGTGTCTTGCATACTCGTTTTTGGAGATTCAAGTGTTGATTCTGGCAACAACAATGTCCTTCACACCACCATGAAAAGCAACTTCCCTCCCTATGGGAAGGACTTCTTTGACAGCCGCCCAACAGGAAGGTTCAGCAATGGGAGACTTGCCACAGACTTTGTTGGTAAAAATATATCTCCACCCTTTTTTCTTCTCTTTTCACTTTCATGGATTCATTTTACTAAAACATCAATTACTAGGCCAGCATAATTAATGACTTACTTTCAGAAACTAATTCTTATAGGCCAACATAATTAATATATCATGTGACATGTTCTGGTCCCATATGCTTGGATCATCATCATGTTCAAGTTTAGTTAATAATATAATATATTTGAGGTGAGCTATAACTCTTAAAAGTTTACATTGTCCATTATTTGAATCAATTTATTTCATTTCTTTATAAATGTGTTATAAAACCCTAGTTAGCTGATCTGTAACGTGTGGAGTATATTTGGGAGTAATCTAAAGTGAGAAGGGGAAGGAAATGAGTTAATGCAATTCTTCCCAAAAGTACCTCCAAGAAGATAACCTATGAACAGGATCCAAAGCACGTGTTTATAGATAAATTATCTAAAGACTTAATGCACCGACTTGCCTACCATACCTCGAAATTCAACCTTCAGTTAAGAGAATAGAGAGGACAAGGATCGATAGAATTTTAGATTACTTGTCATAAAGGCTTTCCTTACCATGTAAAAAAAAAATAGGTTGTTAGGTGAAGACATCTGATGTGTTATTAATACGCTGTTGATGAATAAAATCATAAAAACAATTCATTTCTATATTGGTTCAATGATTCATGAATACCTTCTTATTATAACATCACTTCAATCATCTCTTTTTTCACATCTTATCATGCATATATCATTTATTATATTCAACGTAACAATGTCCATTTATCAAAAAACCATCCAAAAGCTATCTTAATTAGGACTTAACCCTGATATGGTAAACGGAACTTTAGAAGCATTAATCTAAAAAGGTGTAAGCGCAAACTACATTTGACAAGAGTGGTACAATTAAAACATCCATCATGTCACATGTTTCTACGTGTTTTTTCATCTGGTGTTAGAATTAGAAGCCTATTCTATTGCATGTAAACTGAGTATGAGTGTTTCCAATTAAAAACATGTGCAGCTGAAGCAGTGGGGTACAGAAAAGTGATTCCACCGTTTCTGGACCCTAATTTGAAGCCAGAAGATCTTCAGTATGGTGTTAGTTTTGCATCAGCCGCCACAGGTTTTGATGATTACACAGCTGAAGTTTCGGTATGTAATTCTGTGAACTATTGATTCACTGCATAAAGACTTAGAAAAGTGTTTTGAATGTGTTTTGTGAGTGTGGTGCAGAATGTTTTGCCTGTTTCGAAACAACTAGAGTATTTTGCACATTACAAGATCCACTTGAGAAGAGAGGTGGGTGAAGAAAGGGCAGAATTCATTACAAGAAATGCACTGTATATTATGAGTATGGGTACAAATGACTTCCTCCAGAATTATTTCTTGGAACCTACTCGCCCTAAGCAATTCAGCTTGGAAGAATTTGAGAATTTCTTGCTCTCTCGCTTCTCCAAGGACGTTCAGGTTTTCTCTTTCTCCATCTATACTCATCAATTCTTGCATTTTATCTATGATAAAAGTTGGTTGAAAAGTTACTTCAAAGTTGAAAAACTTGTCCAAAACTTTTACTAGATGAAACTATGAAGTTCGCTTATATTAATTTACACGTGTTTATGTCATGAATGATTGCATGTTTCTGTCATATTTTTATATACTTTTAGATTTATTTCATGGATAAAAACTATTTTTTAAATTTTAGTTTTCATAATATGATAATAAAAAAATATACTCTTAAATGCATATAAATTTTGATTAATATAATAATATTATTCTATGCTTTTAAATTCGATTGTGTTAGTATTATCGTACGTCCATTATCAATAGTGTGAAATACGCTGTTCAAATGATAAAATAAAATAATATAAACAGTATAATAGCTAAGAGACAGAATGTAATGTAAAAGTCATAATTAAAAAATGTAAAATAAATAATAAAAGCATACCATATTAAAAAGATAAACTCTAGTTTAGTAAATGTCTTGCGAACAAAAGAAAAAATATATTAAAACTAAAAAATATAAATTCAAAGACAATTTGAATTAATATTTCAAAAATCATTAGTAAAAGCTGAGATTTTTTTGCCAGATACTTTTAATATTGTAAATTACTTTCCAACTGATAAAAAAAATAACTCATTGTTTTTGGATTTAGAATGTTGGATTTTATATCTTAAATGTAAAAAAGAAACTCAGAAAACTATTTCTGCTTAAATTAAATGAGTTGTGATTTGTTATTGATTTTTATCTCTACGGCTAGAACTTGATTCCATTGACTTTAATACTCTCTGGTCCTACTTCACAGTTTTTGCATTTAATTTTGTTCGTGCACAGATATTATATTTGGTTGCATTGGATATAGATGGACCTGTATATGCCGGAAAGATTAATAATTCCACAGAAAATAACACCAACAATAAAGTGTTATCGATCACACCACAGTTTTAGATAATGAGATAAACAGGATTATAAAAGATTAATGGAGTAAACTTACGTAGTATTAGAAATAAGAACAAAATACTATATTATTGGTTAAACATTACTTGTCGAAATTCCTTCTTAACTTTTGAAAAAATCAATCTGACTCAAGTATTTTAACTATGCTTATCCCTTTCTGATAAGTTTTATATATGTTCAAAGAGCTGTCCCTTTTTCTTCTTCTCTTTTTGATGATGGAAGTAACCTCTTGTCCAAAACTATTCAATGTCTCACCAATACAACAATAGAGGCTCTCCCAACCCTTTCAATTAATAATTTAGAAGAAAACCCTAACATATTAACTGTTGAATCTTATAATAAATAATTATAATTCATTAACTTTTTAAAGACAGTTTGAAATAGATGTGAAGTATGAGTGGTGGTTACAGGAAATGCATAGACTTGGTGCCAGGAGGTTGATCATTGTAGGAGTCCTCCCTCTGGGATGCATTCCACTTATCAAGACACTTAGAAATGCAGAAGGCTGTGATCAAAGTTTAAACAGTGTAGCTCATGCATTCAATGCAAAATTACTTCAGCAATTAAACTTCTTGAAGACAAAACTGGGCTTAAAGACTGCTTTGGTTGATGTTTATGGTATGATCCAACGTGCAGTCACCAATCCTAAACAATATGGTTAGTATTAGACTAAATTACCGTGAATTATGTCAATGTTGAAGTTACTTTTCTCACAAGTTATTTTAATTACTCCTTCACATTGTCTGCTTACATGTTCACTGCTCAACACAAAAGCATTTTCTAAACTACTTCTATGACCTATAAAATAACGCTTTTCTTTTACTTAAGCACAAGCATGACCAAGTTCTTTTTTCATGTACTTTGCTCTTGTTGGGTGAGTGCAGGATTTGTGGAAGGTTCAAAAGGATGTGTTGGGACAGGGACAATAGAATACGCAGATTCATGCAAAGGGGTGCATAGTTGTTCTGATCCAGACAAATACGTATTCTGGGATGCTGTTCATCCAACGCAGAAAATGTACAAGTTGATAGCTGAAGAGGCCATTGCATCTTTTATCCATAATTTCTTTTGACAGGGCAACCAATTTAGTATTTATGTCTATATATGATGCCTGTGTTGTGTGTCCAAATTTCGTTCAAAAAGATCCCCTGTAGTTTCAAATAAACTGTTGAATTTGAAACTGCATGCAGGCTGTTCAATGTAGTTTACTTTACAATTAATTTTGTTATATTAAATTTTAGAAGAAATATTTATTGTTTGATAAGATAAATCTAAGGATAGGTTGTTTTCTTTTTACAACCATAATATTAAGTTTTAAAATTACCAGTGAGTTTGATTATGGAATATGATTATAGGGTGTGGATGATACCTTTTGGAAACATTATTCTTTATGTAACTAATCTGGTTCAGATCTTTCAATCCATTAAATTCGTCCTATTTAATCAAATTAATAATGTGACTTACGAGTTTGAGCATGGAAAAGTCTTACTAAAATACCTACTTTTTCAATTATTGGAGAAAGGTTGAGCCTGACATAACGTTGAAAAGTCTCACGTAATGTTGGAAAGCTCCACTAATTTAGGTTCACCAATTTAGGGTCCTTCTTGAGTCCTGTTTCACTGTGTATGGAAAATACGTTCAGTAGCAATATTGTGGAAAACTAGATACATATTGATCAACAGTTTAGGGTGGAAAATACTTTCAGTAAATAGCTCAACAGTTTCCAAAAGGGAAGGTTTAGTTGGCCATACTTATCTTCTTGTTTGTGTCACTTTGAATCTGAAAGCCATCGTTGATTGCAAAAAAGGGTATATCCCTCGTGTGCTTGGTCCTTTTGATCAGGATTATTCCAATGTGCAAATTAAAGAACTTAGTTCAACGTATTGTTAGGTGGTTTAATGGCCTGACCTTATGTCAGAAATGCAATAGGTCTTTGTTGGTGCAATAGTGATGGATTCTATAGCTCACAAATCAAAAAAAGAGATTTTGGTAGCAAGGAGGAGGGTGAGTCTTGAGAGTTCATTCATTTTGAGTCAAAAATCATCTAGCACCATGAATGAGAAACTTTTTGCAAAAAATAGTGGTGTGGTTAGAACAAATGGTTGAGAATAAAGATGAATTGAATTAAGGGAACTTTAAGTTTAATTTAAGTTTATAAAATTAAATCTTTAACACTGTCATACTTTTAGGTGATTTGAACATGTTACAATAGACTTTAGTTAAGATAGATTTTAAAGAGAAATCAAGATAGGGTTAAGAGCAAATGAGACAGGGGTCCAGTTATAGAAGAAATTACACTTATGACCCTTATTCCAAAAAAAAATTATGTGTAGTAATATCCTTGGTATAATAATTTCTATCAACCATCCCCTAAATATAATAATTCCCCTTTCTAAAAATTTTTGATTGGCAAGTAGATGAATATAGAAGATTATCCATGACTACTTTTAGTGTTCAAGAATTAATATGTGAAGTCTTAATGGAAGTAAAGGCAAAGTTGGAAGAAAATTAGAAATATGCATCAATTCCCAACACCTTCCACAACTCTATACAAATATTCAAAACAAAACAATATAAAGAAGAAAAAAACACTTATCATTTAGGGATGTGTTTGGATTGCAATTGTTGGTGAAATTTTGAAATGTAGAAACAAGCACATATTTAAAGGCATAGTAATTGATCATTATGAAATTTTCACTTTGATTCAACTAAATGTATGGTCTTGAGTTACATCTAAAATTGTATATGCTTGTTTTTCTTATTATGATTGGTGCATTGATCATCTGGCTTGTATGTTTTTATCAAGAGACTTTGAACCTTAAGGCCTTTTGTTTGAGTAGGATGGAATTGAGGTGTTAGTTTGTTTTTTAGGTGTCTTTAGCTTGATTTGTTGGCTTGTTTTCCATTGGCTTAGTATGAAATTTTTGGCAAACTATAAGGTGAGAGGTGATGTTTGTTTTGTTCTATTTTGTATAAAGGTTGGATCATCCCTAAAGTGATTCGTTTTTATTTATTTTTTGTTGTTGATAAAAAAAAACAAAAAGAAAAAAATATTTATCATTTGGACTTACTTATACAATATGAGTTAACATTATTTCTAGTCGATGTTAAATCTTTAAAGAAAAATAAATAAATATATTTTTATTATTTAATTACATGATGTAACTTTGATATACACAATTAAAGTATGTTTTTCGTTGAAAAATTATAAAAAATTGAAATGTGAACTTAAATAAAAGGTTAATGATATATTAACAACTCAAAAGTTTTATACAACCACATTACAACCCCCAACACTATTATTTTAATAATTTTTCATATCATTTAATTACAAATTTACCTCTTATTATATATATTTATATCTAATCTCATCATATCAAGAGTTGTATACAACTCTCAAAATTGTCAAAGCATCATTTCTCTAAATAAAATGAATTTGATAATAAAAAAAATTCTCCCCTGTTTAAATAAATGTTTTTGGACTACAATTCAAATCCAAGCCTGCTTAAAAGCTCTTAAAAATAATACTTCTTCTTTCCATTCCTACCAAATCTTCAATACTATTCAGCACTGATAATTTGACACCTCTTGCTCCAAATTACACCTCTTCAAATGACAAAAATATCCTTTTACATTTCATAACCTCTATCATTTGAAAGTTGTAATTTGGAACAATGCAAAAACTGAGTTTCAAAATAATATTTTTCTTTTATATTATTAGATGAAGTCATACGCTCATCTTACTAGAGCAATCACGTTCTTTTCTATGTATAAGTATAAAATTTTAATTAAAATACATTCATAATCCTAAAATTGTATGCTTTATTTATAATAAATCACAAGATATGACAAAATTACTAATTTTTAAATTTAATCTAAAAAAATTAATTAATTGAGAGTGTAAAACTTTTATATTAACAATACACGAAAAGGAAAATCTAAATCAACGTGTAGCTTTCTAGCTTTCTAGTACTCTTGCTCTGATTCCATTGACTCTAACTTTACAACTTTTTTGCATTTAATTTTGTTGGCACATACATGGGATTCTATTTTTTTCGCATTGAAATGGGCCTCCATGTCGGCAAGCCCAGGCCCCGGGATGATACGTACCTACACAAATCAACAACAATAAAGTGCTATTAATCACACCATATTAATATAATTCAAAAATATATATTATCTTCAAATTAAAAAAAAAAAACTACTAATTTTTTTATCATAAACCGAAATTTAAAAAAATAGAGAAAATATTTGATAAATACCGCCATAACATTACTCTACACACTAACATTATTGTTTTTATTTAAAACACTTGTCATCTTTCTCTTTCTTTTTGTCCTGATCCAGAACTAAAAATTATTTAAAAAATATTTTTTACATACATAGGACCTTAAAATAAAATATTTTACTACATATTTAAGAACTTAAATATGTAAAGCCAAGAACTTGAGTTCAGTATAAGAATGTTGTTTGGCCTAGGCTCATAGTGGTCCTCATTCCTAGTTGTTGTTTGTCTTACGTGATAACGTCAAATTAATGAGTTCTCCCCTTTAGCGTTGGAAATACCTACATTTTCTAGTACTTCACTTAATAATGCCAACTTATTTCAATATCAAATTCTAGGTTGTTTTCGGAGAAAGAAAAATAATTTGATCAACATGATCATTATTTAAATTCTAATACTAACATGTTTATATTTTTTACATTTTTTTTTAGAAAAATAGAAAATTGTTTTATCAATTCATAGGTTTATATTTACGGGAGATATTTTTTATTTCTCTACATTTTTTTTATAGAGAACAACTAGGAAGATTTGTTCAATGAGAATATTCTTCGCCTCAGGAGAAACTGAAGAAAAAAAAAGAGAAAATTAATTCAAATATCTCATATTATTAAATTAGTTGTCTACTAAGTAACATTCTGTGATGTTAATTTCGTTCAATGAGTAATTATTATGTCGTTGAACAAAAGTTCACTTTATGAACTAGAATACAAAAAAATCATTTGATGACAAAAAAAATCAACTTTTGAAGAAAATAGTGCTAGTTCTAAGAAAAATTCATGACTTTGATACTTAGAAGAGTATTTCTATTATCTTAAATTATATATATATATATATTTATTTTTTATTATTATTCTTTTTTTCTTGTGACTCATGTATTCTTTTGTTTGGATTGGAGAGTGAAAAGTTGAGGGTGTGAGAGAGTGAGAGTGTGTTTGAATTAAGTATGTTAGAGTGAATGTCTGAAGAAAGTTTATTGAGATAAGTGATTTGATGGTTGTAAGAGTATTTTAAATTATTTTGAATAGGATAAATTGTAAGATTACAAGTTTACCCTTATATATAAAAAAAGAATAAATAATTATTAATTTTGTGCATATTTTAGTTAATTAAAATAATTTAAAGTTTCATTTATAAATAAAAGAAAAAAAATATAAAATTCAAAGAAATAATTAAATATAATTTTAAATGTAAGTATAATTTTATTATTTTTCATTTTATTAATTTAAATTAATTTTGTTAGTTAAGTTAATTTATTTAGATAATTTTAATATTATTTATGATTCTTTAAATTATGTTATG
>Ga0123342_1000825_pt1 | contig 50708 bp, 16 predicted proteins | sample Turbeawhitnodule_FD_89960 | JGI IMG/M metagenome (GOLD analysis project Ga0123342, IMG submission 89960) | Root nodule microbial communities of legume samples collected from Mexico - Turtle bean Mexico white nodule | ecosystem: Host-associated > Plants > Roots > Nodule | place: Mexico: Nepantla...
GTCTCTAGGAACTAAACAACAAATAGAATGAGCCATATCAAAATATACAAAATCATATAATTTTTAAAAATTATAATTTATAATTATTAATATAATTTTTTATATAATATTTTTTTTTATATTTTTTTTTTTTAAAATTTTTTTTTATATATATATATATATATATATATATATATATATATATATATAATTACTTACTTATTATGAGCAAACAATTAGATTTATACAATGTAGTATTTTGATAAAATAAAATTTAAGTATAATTTAACTCTGTCAAACTAATTTGTAAGATAATATATATATATATATATATATATATATATATTATAATTTTATTTTATTTTTAGTGGGTGTGAACTCTTTACTATACCTCTCATGTCAAAGTCACAACTTGTATGTGGGATTAGTAGAGAATCTATAATGAGTGACGAGACTCAACATTTTGCTATAATATATTTTGAATTGTAATGGTACCATTTAAAAGAATGAAGTTTAAAATTAACTTAACTTTACAAAACAAATATGTTTACCCTTATTATATGAGGTTTTAATTTTTTTTTTCTCACTCTATCACATCTTCTAATTAATATTTTATTTAGTTATTAGCGCATATATATATATATATATATATATATATTTCTAATATAAAAAGTATTTTTGTTATTATTATAATTTATTACTACAAGGAAATCATTAGATAAATATTAATTTTAGAAAAAAATAATTAATTACCATATTAACAAAATTAAATATTACTTTAGAAAAAAAAATTATTAGTATATGAATAATTTATATTATTAATAAATGTATTCTAAATTATATCTAAAATTAATGTTAGTTACTAACTACTTTAAATTATAAATTAATTATTATAATCCGATTTATTAAAAGGACCAATTACTTATTATATAATAAATTAAAATGTTATACGATTTTTTAAAAATATGATTAGCCATTAATATATTATTTTGTGATATAAAGATATTGAGTGAGTATGTATTATGAGAAAAAATTATTTATAGTGTAAGGTAATAAAAAGAAAAATGAGTGTTATTATAATGTGTAATAGAAAGTTGTTGGTTGGAGTGGTAGTGTATGAAGTGAGATGCAATAATTGGTGAAGAGTTAGAGTTGGTTAATGAAAAGCGTTGTGTGAAGAAGAGGGTGTTAATCGTTAATGAAGACGAAATTAGCGAATGTTAAGAAGAACAAAAGGGAAAGAAATAGAAGTGTTTGGGTTGATTTGACGGATTTGAGAGGAAGCTAAAAGGTGAGTGAAGAAGAAAAATGAGAGAGAGAGAGAGAGAAGAATGTTGCAATGGTCTGATCTGAGCCTGAGGTCAGCACATGCAATTTTCCTGGAGGAGACGACATGCCACGTGGCATGTCTTGATGTTGGAGTGGTGAAAAGGATAGGAGAGATTGGGAATTTGATGGTTTTATGGAGCATCGTCACGTGCTCTTACACAAACTCCATCATCCTTCCTGGGTCCTCCTTCTCCATTCTCTTTCATTTCCTACTTCTCCCTCTTTATCCACTCCACACTCATTTTTCATTTTTTTTTTCACATTTTTTTATAATAAAACCTTCTATTTCGATCTGGTCAATATAGTCGAAAGTCAAATTTAATGATATTTTATATAATTTTTTTAATTTATCAAAACATCTAATAACGATTTACAAAACAAATATTTCTTGAAATTGAAATCAAAACACTTTTCAATTAAATTCTAGAGAATCATGAATAATAGAGAGGATGACAACACACATAAAACTCGTAGTTAGAAAGCAGTTGAGAGAGCTTGATAAATATTTCAAGTCCATGGACATTTTCCAACAATCAGGTCTAACTAAGATAATTGTAGGTTGTTATGGTCCAAGTTAGCACAAAATGTAATTATGTTGTTGTAGACACATAAGATGACAAAACAAACAGATGTAATTTTTCTTGATGTCATTTGTTTAATAGAGAAGTTTCATATTTTTTATTGAAAAAGAAGTGTATTCTTCTATCAACCATAGACATCCTAATTGAAGAAATAAATTATGTCATTATTTTGTTCCTTGTACCTATAATAGAGATTTAATTAGTTGGAAAAAAAAATACTTTTAACATTCATTGCATTGCATGACTTATTATAAGTAAATAAATAAATAAACATATTTTTCATATTCTAGTCTCAATTTCTTTTGGACTAAAAAAATGTAGAATATATTTTTTGCATAATATAAGAAACCTAACTATAATTAAGATAAGTAGAATATATTTTGGAATAATTTGTGAGACTAGCTTACAAAAGCATTGAAAGATAATATGCCTTAAGACTTATAATGAATGCTATCTAAAAGTTTTTTTCCAATAAAAAAATTTAAATATAAATAAGAATACTCCAACTCATATAAGAAAAAATATTATCTTCTTTGCCTTTAACATGCATATTGAACAAGTAATAGTCAATGACTAATTCCCAAACCAAAAAGCAAAACAAAAACCTTGAAGCAAAACTGCTTTATTTTACCATGAAGATATCTATTGGATTAATTTAGAATATGCTTTAGTAATATTTATATTCAAGTAAAACTATTTCATTTTTATCTTTATAAATAATATTATACTGAAAAATTCTTGAATATTGCCCTGCATAGCACAAAAACTATACCTACTAATATAAATAAATAATAAAAAAGTGTCATATATAAATGATTAATTTATTTAATATAATAACTAATTATTTTTGTTAAAAAAATTAATTTTTATTTAATAATTTTTTTGACTGATTGTTCATGACACATAAACTCTATCTATTTATAGGAAAAGTATATCAATATTTATTTATTATACTAAAATGATCGTGGCCATACAAATGATAAAACTAACTACTGATCTTATACTGTGAGAGACGGTAAAAATAAAGTAATCAATAAAGAAAATATGTTGGGTCAGTTCAAAAAGTCTACGCCCGCGTAAGGTCATCAATTTAATGATTTCAAATCTTTGTCACCTTTATAACGTTTACGATTTTACAGTCATGTAGTATATAAAATAGCTAATAATTAAAAATTTGATAATTAATGTTAAATATTAATTTATAATTTTTTAATAATAATAAAATTATTTTAGATATCAATGATTTTTTAATTTATAAAATAATATTTAATTTAGTTAATATAATAATTAATTAATATTTTTTACATTAATTGTTATTTAATGATATTTTGGTGATAATAATTGAGAAAAAAATGACATAATAAAATAGCAAAGTTGAAAAGAAATTATATGATACCAAAAATTATTATAAATATGGAAATGATAATATGGATAAATATACTTCCATTACAGAAAAGTAGAAATGATAAGTTCAAAAAATAAAAGAAATAAAATGAGAACATTACAACGCAAGAATACCATAGAAAACAAAAAGGAACACACATTATAATTTTTTTTAGAAAACACTAAATTAATGACTATTTTTGTAAACATTTACTTCAAATCAATTTTATTCTTTAAATATTTATTATATATGAAGCAATCCTTCAAAACAATTTGAAAACCCTAAACCCTAAACCTATTTAACATTACAAAATGTAAATGTTATTGTATTTTCTTACTACTTTTTATTTTAAAATATTTTCATTTATAATAGTTGATTATCAGTTACTTGTTATAATTTGTTTATCCGATTTAATAACTTAATATTTTTGAATGGTTACAATGCCATTTAATTTTTTTAGTATATTTACAATTTTTTATGTTAATATTTTTTTCTTAAAAAAATTATCAATTGTAACATAACTTTTGTGCTAATAATATTATTTATTTTTATTAATAAATATAAAGTATTTTAAAAATGTTCCAACCTTATTATACAAAAGAAATATTATAGTTCCTGCATAACCCAAAACTAAGTGTTTCATATTTTTTTGTATGTTTTTTTAGCACAACTTGAATTAGTATATTTCTTAGGCTTATATAGAGATGTTTATCTTTTATGGATGGGTCTAATTTGTGGAGATATGGAATGATATTAGTAGATAGTACATTGAGTGTTCAATATTGAGACCACTTTTTTCAGACCACTCTTACGTAGGATGTAGGAATGTAAGATTTTGTGACATCATATTTTTATTTATAAAGGTTGAGATATTTTTTAAATATCTATTTTTGTTTATTATATTTTTTGTTGAAAGAAATATAATGATACTGATAGAACACTTTTTTTACCCATGTATAAAATGTGATTCAATATGGAATAAGTATTATATTTGGATGAGAATGACAATGTATTACATTGCAATACAACACGAAACTTTGTTCATTTTTTCGGATTTGGTGGGGTAAAGAAATTTTAATGTCAAACTTTATGGTTTGTTTGTTATATGGATATCGAAAGAGATAAATAGTTGTATTTTTAAAGAGAAGATTTTTTTTTTATGTCGGAAGGGTAATTCAAAATATCAAGTTCTTTTGTTGGACATGGACTAGCAAGGTGAATCTCATCAACAACCCAACTTTTATTATGTAATAAGAATCATGAATGTTATCTCTATAGATAGTTATTCCTTACACATGTATATTTGTTATTTTTTTTTATATTTTAACTTTGTCGTAGAATCTTTTGGCTATAATATATCTAGTTGAAATTAATATTATATAGATTGTAACAATTAGTAAGATGATTTTTTTTTTATTTCTATTCAACGACATTATAAATGACTTGGTACCCATTCTAGCAAGTATATTTACAAAGTTGTATTATTCTTCGATAATTTTTTTTTTATAATAATAAAAAAGGTATTTTTTTTTCATCCTCAAACTTTTTTTTTGAAACATCAAATTTAAAAATTGAATTTCAAAAGTTAAAATAGTTGTTCTGAAAAGGTTATTGCAGATTTTTTCCCTTCTATATTTTTATTTATGAAATTGACTTTTATTTTCTATATTTTTATTTATGAAATTTACTTTTATGTTATGGAACTTAAATTTCGAAATTCATGAGGTACAAGAAGAAATTTGATAGAATGCAGGAAGAAATACCAAAAAAAACAAAATTGTCTCATCCAATTTTTCTATATATTATATATATTACATGTACATTTATATATTTTTTATTTTTAATAAAAATTTTAAGATTTTTATGCGAATCCACATTTCCACGACTATCTTTTATGCAAGACGATCAATAGATTGAATTTGTATTACTTAAACCAAGCAGACTAATACTTCATTAGCCTTACATTGCACATGAAATAAATAATATCAAACCACTTCATCTTCTTTAATCACCAATAACATTAACCTTAAACTCTGTTCTTAAAAAAAAATTCAAAAACGGTGGATCTAATAAAATTGTTGTGACTTTTAATTATTTTTTAGTGATATTAGAGGATAAAGACTGATTTTTTTTTATAATGAAATAAATAAAAAATGGAATATTCGAGGAATGTTTCATGTAAAAAAAAAATATAGAGATTATCTATTAGCCTCTCATCCCATACAACAAGCCCCAAAAAGAGTATCATTAGAATTGAAATCTAATAATACAAAATAAATACCTGAAACCTATTACTACCAAGAAAAATAGCAAGGTTGCATTGTTTACATTGAACAAAATATAGCAGAGAGTGAGTGTGCGATCTTATGCAATGATGTCCATACAGAGTATTACTCCTGTGAAGAAAATCCTACTTGAGTATTTATGTACGAGTACCTCATCCTTAGCCCATCAATTTGTTATACTGTTTTTTATTATTTTAGTGATCTTTAATGTATGTGATATTGTGTTGTTTTAATTAAAGTAATTTTTATAGACATGTATTAATGTCTAAGTTTTCAACTTCACACTACAAAAAATCATTTAATAAAAATAATTTTAGAAAAAAAATTAATTATTATAGTGACTCAATAAAAATCAATTTTAGAAGAAAAAAAATAATTAATTGCTATAGTGACTAAATTAGAGACTATTTTAGAGATTAAAAAAATTATTTATTTTTAAATTAGTTTCTATTATTGATAAATAGTTTCTAAATTGGTATCTATAAAAATCTTGCTAGCTAATTAGATACCAATTTAGAAACTATTCATTAATAATAGAAACTAATTTAAAAACCAATAATTTTTTTAGTTTCTAAAATGGTTTCTAATTTAGTTACTATAACAACTAATTATTTTTTGTCTTTAAAATTTGTTTCTATTTAATGATTTTCTTGTAGTGTTATCCAAATGGGAAGAGTCCAAAAATGTTGAGCTTAAAATAGTTTAATTGATCAATGATTTGGTTGGAACCTCTAGAAATGGAATCTGCAACTAAACAGAAGAAATCGAACTTCTTAAACTAGAAGAACATATAAGGATTTTTAGGAGTGACGAGTTTAGATTCTAAGTTTCATATTAATTATGTGTAATTTGTTGGTTGTTTTATTTGGTTATATGTAGCCGGTGATTTTAAGGGGAATTCTAGTGAGATGTGAATGTTTAACGACTTAGTATTTTGTGGACATCTTAATATTTTGTTGATAACTTTGTATTTTGTTAACTAAATGATGTTACATGGTAGTGTTTTCTGATTGTACAACACTTTGGTCTAGTTTGTTACATTGTCATAAATTTTGTAATGAATTTTGCTAGTGTGGTATTGACAAGCTAGCATGATGACTTTACACTTTGTCATCACCCAATCTAAGCACCATAGTCACGGCGTTTCTCCTATCAACCGACAATGCTACGAACAACACCACATAATTATCATGGCTTATAAACCAGACCACACAAAAGATTAGTCATGAACCACAAACATCTCGGATTGTCATGCACAATTTAGCTAGATCGTTCGATACTCACCATCAAACTACACCTTGAAAAGACCAATGAAAACCATGATCGAGCACCTAAACACATTGAACCAACTCCTGCCACACCAACTAATGAACCAAATACTCCATCACTGTGCCATGTGCAGCTAAACATCTGCCACTTAAGCATCACCCCCCAATCCTTTGAAACCTATCTACCACATTGTCACCTATAAGCTCGCATCAACTATAAGGTCCCTATTCTAGGTTATTCCTTCTTCGTCTCAAAGGTGAAATCAAATTCTTTTAGTGTTTTCATTACCATGTACGTAAACATCTTTCATTGAATCTGTCGTATTTGGTTGTTACATGTTTTCTGGTTGGGTATGTTATGTCCTTTTGGACTACATTTTTTCTATGCAGTTGTGAATATGTCTTCGCTTCACTTGAAGTAATAACTTGAATGCACATTTTTACAAATATTTTTCTCTTATATGTGTTTTGTTTTTTGTTTAATGGTTCACGGGCTATATGTGTACCCTAGTATGTAAGTCTTGTATAAAGCCCTTAGCTTTATAGAAGTAATCAAATAAAAGTTAAGTGAATATGGCTTGTATTCCCTTAAAAGGTTAGTAAAAACAATTGAATGAAAAATTACAAGTATAAAATATTCTTAAATTATGTTGATAAGCCAATATGAATGGCAAATGTGTAACTTTAGCTTTTGAATATTATATGCCAATACACACATGTGAGAATGTTACGTGAATTTTCATGTCAAGATGTCACGTCATGACCAATATAACACAACAAAAAATGCATTATAAAATTGACAATAGACTACTAACTTTACCAAAAGCGTGTAATCGAAAAACATAAGACATCTATGCTAGGAAGAAGTGGATTTAAGCAGAGGGCATTGCAATTAAGCTGAAATTTGTGAAGTAATGGAGTTTAAAAAATATGATTTATGGAGAGAAATATTGAGAGAAATCCGTGAATGATGTGGACAGCAATGTTTTGAAGTACAATCACATGGAATTCTGTGATTTGCGGAGAAAATATTGATATAGCCCCTGAATGAGGAGCGTCAGTTTTCCATAATCACATGATCGTGCTCATAGAGACATGTACATGACGGTCCACTTTGTTTACTTAAAAGCAAACACACTCTTATAATCACACTTGAGATCCAACCTCAATTTGGAGGCACGCACCGAAGTGAAACCTACGTTCTCTCTCCGTATTCACAAAACTTCAAATACTCATATCAACTCTTTTCAATCTTAAGATCTTGTAAATGCTAGAGCAAGCAAAATACACTATTTTTTTGTTTTCAGAAGAAAACGATAGAAACTGCTATCATATGCTCCAGCTCTCCCTTGTTCTACCCTGTTGTTCATATGTATTCCTTTTCTACTTCCAATTAATGCTCATAATTCAAATTATATTTACTCGTACCTTCTGTCAACTATTTCGTTTCCATGTTTTCTTTCAAGATTTTCTTTTATAATTACACCATCATAACTCAGTTTTCCTTTTTCCTTTTTCCAAACCCTCTCTTTTCTTCTCTTTGGATACTCCAATTCAATCCAACTCTCCTTATGTTTTGCTAAAAAACGACATGCTTGCTTTACTAAAAGAGTAGCATTATTGTCATCAGAAAAAAGTTACCCATTTTATTTACATGACAGTTTTTTATTATTAAGAACGAGGGAAGAGAACACACTAATTGAACGACCGACTTTGTCCTTTGCAGATGGGTGTAGCTTATTTTGCTCAATATTTAAAAAACATTTTACCCTAACATGTGTCTAATGGCAACTCAACAAGTGTTTGTGTGTATCAACTCTCTCAGAACATAATCATCACTTTTTGGTTGATTATTGAGTTTTCTTCCTTCTAAGTACATAAAAAATAATCTCTGAAATTATTTTTGGATTTGTATTTAAACTATTCTCTATGAGAAATAGTCTTGTTTTTATTGTAAATTTCTTGTTTTGGTTTACACCTTAAAATAGACAAGCAAGATAGATGAAATCAGCACAAAATTTGTTTGTGTTTTGCTTATTAAAGAAGGTTAAAGGGATAGTTGTTGTCAATGGTGATTAAAACTACTTTAAGATGTAATGGAGTGATTGTTATTGTATTGTCTTTCTCTTATATCTTTAGTGTTTCGGAGTACATCAAAGATGGGTACAAGTTATTTTAAGAAAAGTTGTCACGAACTTTGTGTTTACTTATATAGTTTTGATCAAGATTTCTGGATGACAAAGTTTTTTTTATGGTATTAGATTTTTTTTTACGTGCCTTTACTTAGATTTTGGTATTGTGACACCCTGTTTCATTTATTCATTATTGAGAAAAAAAAAAATCTTACATTCTTTTAAGGTTGTGACAATTTCCCTCTTCTAAACTTGTTACTGTACAAGAGATTTTAGGGGAAAAAATATTGTCCCACCTAGAATTTTTACTAATAAAAAATATAAATAAAGAATAATAAATATGAGAAGTGAGGTGATTCTTTTAAGTATATATGTTCAGAGTTGTTCTGTAATTAACAAACAATTTTAGTTTGATAATCTACGCATAAAAAACGTGTATTAAATTATGAGGTAAAATTCATATTAAATTAAAGGTCAATTTAGTCTATTGAGGTAAAATTCTAATTGTAGTTAGGTAATGATGCAATTAATTAGAGACTTCAAGTATTCTCCTAAAGTAAATTATTAATCTCTCAGATTAAAAAGATTTGTGCACAAGACTATCTTTCAACAGATAATCTTTCAAACATAAGTTGTGCTGAAAGAATATAGCATGGATCAAAGCGGGTTGAATTTATTAGGTCAACCCACCTAAATTAAAAATAAAATAAAATGGTGAAATGTACTAAATGATTTACTGCACGAATTCACCTAGCCCGTCAATTTATAAATTAATACTAAAATAATTAGTTGCAATAGTAACTAAATTAGAGACTATTTTAGAAACTAAATAAAAAATTGATTTTTAAATTAGTTTGTATTATTGTAAAATAGTTTTTAAATTTGTATCTAATTAGCAACCAGGTTTTAGAGACCAAATTTAGAAACTAAACAATTGGTAATTAAAATTTTGGTTGCTAATTAGATACCAATTTAGAAACTATTTAACAATAATACAAATTAATTTAGAAACTAAATTTTTTATTTAGTTTCTAAAATGGTCTCTAATTTAGTTGCTATTGCAACTAATTATTTTGGTATCTAAAAATTGGTTTCTATTTCAGGTTTTTCTTGTAGTGTACTGAGATGATTTTTCAGACATATTTTGGTGGGTTAAATCAACCCATCCTTTTACCATTGACAAACCTAAAACTCATTTCTAAATGAGATGGATTATATTTCATAACATGTTTTCTTCTGCACTGGATCTGTCACACGCCTATTAAAACAAGTTAAAAGTGGTTTGGGGTGAGTTAATATGTTTTCTCACAGCACATAGTTCTTTGTCAATTTTTTTCCTTGCTCCCTCCCTTTTTAACTTAGGTGTTTTAACATTTTACTTTTAAGTTTCCAAAGTCTGATTTATCAGCATCAAATATATATCTTGTAGTAATTAAGATAATGAAGTAATAACTTTAATTTTCACATGTAGTAGAACATTAATACGACTTCTCAGTGATAAGCAATCTGATGAAAGATCTTAGTCATTGATACAGTAGAGACATAATTACAAATTGGAGCAAGTTATAAAAAGAATAAATAAAAAAATAGCATAGAATTAGTAAGTTTTGGATGTAAGTAAGAAGTAATGTATAAAATTAGAGTAGAAAATAATGAGTGTTAATTTAATTAAGAATTCCCTTATCTAAATTTCAAAGACTAACTAGTAGGACTAGTCCAGTGCTTTCACTATAGAAATGGGCAAATCAATGTTTTCTTGACATCCAACATAGCTGTCTATGTTATTGTACTCTCTCTATCTCTCTCCTGTCCCCATAGTCCTTTCTCTTCCTTCATTATAACTCTCTCATCACTCTCTCCTCTCTCTCAAAACCTCCCTCGTATCCAACACTCTTCTCTTCTTCCTCCTCCTACTCCTATATATCCCCTTCCCCTTCTTCCACTAACTCCATGTGTTTTATTTCTCACTTCCCAACCCAAAACCATTCATTCTTTGCTTCCTTCTGCTTCTATATCACTACCTGCTAAAACTTATCATACATATAAATACGCACACACATACCTCTGCTTATAGCACCAAAACTAGGCTAGCTTAGCTTGCACTTTCAACAATTATATACATACACAAGTACACCAAGCTCTACCTAGCAACCTACCAACATGTCTAGCCGAAGATCCAGACAACATTCAGGGTCTACAAGGATCTCCGATGACCAAATCATCGAGCTTGTTTCCAAATTGCGCCAACTTGTTCCTGAGATTCGCAGTAGGCGATCTGACAAGGTACAAAACTCAATCTCTCACCTTACTCACAAATGTAATGCGTCTCCAGCAATCAAAAATCACTTCTGAAATGCGAAATTTATATATATGTAACTATTAACCTCAGTAAAAATTATGAGAAATCACATCTAGAGCGAGAATTGAAGCAAATTAAAACCATATTAATACATAGTTACCGGAGTTTTTATACTTTAACTTTTTTTCTTAAGAAAATTGAAGGGGTTCCTTGGCATGGTATAGCATGTGTATCTAACTTAGGCTGAAGCTTTTCCTGGCTCCTATAAAACGCAAGAGTTTCAACTTCACGCATACTGATAGAGATATATATCTCTTATACAAACACAGAAACAGCTTGCTTCTTTGTTGCTGTACATGTGTAGTGATAGAGTAGGATTATGCTACCGATCATAGTGGCATGTCTCGTGCAGAACATGTCAATTGTATTATAATAAACGAGGAGTCATGGATAGTCAGAATTTGACCCGCATATTGAGGACCAAGTTCCAAACAATTCCAAAATCTAAACAGATCCCTCAGACTTTAAAGCCTTCTCATTGACTATAAATATATATTTGCAAAGAGAAAGATAACATATTTATATCTATATCTATCTATCTATATATAATATTTTTTAGTGCACACATTTCTTGGTACATTTTACTGATTTTACGTTGATGTGCTATAGTTACTTACATACTCACTAATTTTAGAGTATTTCTGAAGTAGTGTTAGTTTATAACTCATAAAAGATGCGAGCAACAGTCACGACAATATTGCTAATTTATTTTTTAGGAGAGTTAATCGTGTTTGAACTTGATATAATTACTGTGAATAGTGGTTTTAAATATTTACTTAACTTTATAGTGAACATTTAAATTAAATAGTTATATAACACAGTTACATGTTTAAAAGGAAGAACAATCAAGCTTACACCAAAACAACTCTGGCAGTAGCAGCAGTATATGTAAGGAATGCAGAACCCCAGAAATAGAAAAAAAAAAAAACACCATAAAAAAGGAGGAAAGTAGTCAAGTGGTTAATTTTGACCAACTCATGCATGAAACGAATCTTTCCGTAAGGACTGATTGGAGCATGTAGTAACAACATTTTGGTCAGATAGCATGTGTTGGAGTCTAATATGTTTGTTCCTTCTGATTCAGCGAAAGCAGTTTTAATTTCATGCAAAGTACGGCATGTGTGTATGTTTAAGTAAGTGACTCGCAGGTAACCAAGATACTGACTTTTTCACAATGCAGGTTTCAGCGTCCAAGGTCCTACAAGAAACCTGCAACTACATCAGAAGCTTGCACAGAGAGGTGAGTGACTTGAGTGAGCGACTGTCTCAGTTGTTGACCACAATTGATGCTGATAGTGCTGAAGCTGGAATCATTAGGAGCCTACTTAATCAATAAGCAATGAGTGTTATGATTTTTTCATTCAAAGAGTGCTAATTATTATGAGAGTGTACTTCATTCTAGGTGTGCTGAGAGAGAGCCAGGGAGCTAGAGTGCAGTTTGAGGCTGTACCTCCCGTATGGCAGGTAGGGCATTTCATAACCAGTTGTTTTCTCTTTTGCCAATAAAAATTAAGTGCTTGTACCAGCTACATATATATGTACCTCTTTTTATGGATGGCCAAAATGTAGCTCTTGTTAAATTTATTAAGCTTCTTACTAGTTATGTACTTTAATTTATATGGCTTCAGTCACCTAGAGGTCGGAACTTGGAAGTCAGAGTTGTAACAGATGCATATTTGATGCAGAAATATATATATTAATCTTATTTGTGGTCTTTTAAACAGATAATTATGAGGTTATGTGTAGATTGAACTCGTGCTAAACACTACTCAATGTAACGGAAAGTTTGTTTATGTGGATAAAATTGTTAGTTAATGGAGGTTGTAATGCAGACCGGTTTTAATTACATGGGATTGTGTCGGTAAAGTTGGGTTCAAGTTTCTATAATATGGCCTGAAAGTATTTGACGTGAGTGGGTGGTTTGGTCTAATTGGACGGTTGGTTAAATAATATAGAAGTCCACACTTTTAGACTTTTAGTGTTGGGAAAGAGACACTTAATTCAGACAAATACCCTCAGAAAGTGTCTTCGTTTACAAGTGAAAAGTGAAAAGAGTTTGGAATGTAGCGGATATTCAAGGAAGCGTGCTCTATTTTCTTGTGCCCATTTTTTATGGAACCATTTACTTCAGTTTTTTTTGTTTTTGTTTGTTCGTGTTTTTTGTCATGCTAATGTAGTTGCGTGATTGTGGGAAAGTAACAACAACAGTGCGAGAGAGTGAAATGAATATTACCGTTACCAAAGGATACAGAATATTCTAGTCTCTTTCACTGCACACACTTTTAAAACAGGATTGAAAGAGGTAAGATAAAAATTATAAATATAAGTATTAATGCTATAAGAAATGTACGTAAGGTGAAAATGACAATTCAAATATCTAAAAAAATTAGGTTGTTTTGGATTTAAATCCTATTGTCCTATCAACATTATTAAAGGCAAAACGATGCTGACAAAAAAAAAATTAAAGGCAAAAACAATACAATGCAATAAATTTTGAATGCTATGGATAAATGACTAAAATATTTCCACTATTCTACTCATTTATACGACATTGAAGTGTTCTAAGTTTCCCATTTGTTTGCTCTTCGTAATGAGATTCTTTCACTGTTAGGTTATAAATAGAAATTGGGAATTTAAATATCAAATCTTCTAAGTGTTTTGATCCACCAACAGTGTTAATTTTCAGTTAATTACATGTGTATGAGTCAAAAAATTTAATCTTTCTAAGTGTTTTGATCTTATAGTCAACTTAAAAACTATTTTTAATTTTAAAAAACCAAAATCAAGTGTGTACTTGGCCTTATGTGAAAAAACAGACACTATATGCTTGGAAGTTTAAGACAATTCTATCGACATGATAGAAATGACCTTCATGGAATGGGTTGAGTTCTAGTTAAAAGGACGTTAATAGAGAGCTCAACTCTCACTAGTGAGACTCTATAATAGAGGGGGTTTAGACCTCGCTAATGGTCTTGTTAAATGGTCATTCAATATATATTTTACATTTTAGGGTTTAAGATTTATGATTTAGGGTTTAGGGCTTAGTGATACAAGTTCAGCTCCAAACTAGTATCCACCATAATCCCAACATGTTTGACCTCTTACCCACTAGAATGGATTTGGAACCTGATTTGCTCAATCAAGACAAAACCCAATTTCGAACAATGGAATTGATTTGGGTTTCTCACTTTCTAACATCTCCCTACTACACTAACCAAAACAAGGAAGAAATATGGGAATTAATAAATGGTGGAAGGAAGAAATTGAAGAAGGAAGAACTAGAGACACGATTTTGAATTTCTCACAAGCTAGCGATTTGGTTTTAGAGAAATTGGGGAAAACCTTCATGTCTCTAAAGTGAATCTAAAGTGAATTTGGGACTCAGTAATAAGTCTTACATAACGTCAGTCAGGTCCACACAAACACACATAACACCTAGCATTGGCCAAGCCCTTGGTAGTCCACATCACCACGTCACTAATAGCATCGGCCAAGCCCACACAAATCTTTCACCCCTTAGAGTCAACTTGTATGTGAGTTAGGCCTACCTTGTGTTTCTATCTTTTTTTTAAATATAATTCACTTAATTGCTCATTACGTCAACCAGTACTATCAACCAGACCCACAAAAATCCCTCATCCCCTTAGCATCAGCTTGCAGCGTGGGCTAGATCGTCTCTACCACTTTTTTTTAAAAAAATATAATTCACTTAATTGGCCATTGCATCAGCCAATAGTTTCGGTTAGGCCTATGCAAATTCCACATCCCCTTACCATTGGCCTGTAGTGTGGGCTAGACCCACTTTGACTATTCATTTGTGTCTTTTTTAATATAATTTATGTAATTCTGATTGTGTCGGCTAAACCAACACTGAGCATTATTATTTTATATACTTTCTTATAATAATTTTTTTAGTCACAATTTATTTGTTAGAATCGGTATAACATTATCTAACTCTAACTTTTATGGTTATTGTTGTATCGTGATAAAGTCAAATTGATCCACTCTAATAACCTGGAAGCTTTAGCCGACACTATTTTTAGGTAGCTAAAATCATTGAATGTTAATCAACTTCATTTTTTCATTCAGATTTAACATGAAAAATCTTCATCGCTTAACACTTAGAAGTATTTAAATTGAATATTGACTTGATTAATTAATTATTTAGATCAACAGCTTAATTAAGAAATCAAAATTAGTTAATAAAAAAAATAACAATTAGAAAATTTTATATAGTGTCCAAATTTTACATATTGTGTACAACAATGTGTATGTATACAACCAAATCCTGTAGATTGTCTACCGAGTCTTGTAGACCGTTTAGCAATCCTAACTACACTGTTTAGTGATCTTAGCTAAACTGTCTAGCAGGTCCTACAAACGGTCTACTGGTTCTAGTGGGATCGTCTAACAACTTTGGTAACAAAATCATTTAACAATTCCAATGAGATTGTCTAGTGGATCCTATAAAAGACCATCTAGCGGTTTTAATGAGACTGTCTAGTGAGTTTGCTTTGTACTTTTATGTTTTCGTTCTCTTTATAAGAGACCCTTGCAGGTGCGGGAGTCAAACTCTATTTTTCATAAATACTTTGTTTTCTTCTTTTGTTGTGTATTTGTATGAGATGAATTTATGTTTCTTCTTTCTTCTTTGTTGGCCTATATGACTTTGTATCTATCATGAATTACCATATCCAATATGTAGAGGAAAAAAAGGAAGAATGGTTTGTGCCAAATAAAAACTACATAGAAAAAAAATATAGAAAGTAAGCACCCTTTTTTTATGGGTGTAATTCTATTTATTTTATTATCAACAAAATAATAAAATAGATATAGAGCATTTTACGAATACTAGAGCCTTATTACAATTTAAAGGGTATAATTCCTGTATAACCCCAAAAAATAAATCATCCAAAAAAAATAATACCCTATCAACTATAACAATAATCTATATTGAATAAGGATTGGAATATCATTAAAATACTCCACATTTATTATTTTTATTGATGATAATAAAAACTATCTGAACATCTATACATAACCCATATACAGCTGCTAACATATTTACATATTTTATGAGTGTAGTTCTATGCTCAGAATTATCAAGAAACAATTTTGTGATATCAAGAAACAATTTTGTGATTTGGCACCTAATCCTCAATATTTATCAGTGAAAAATGTCAGAATCTATTCACCATTGATATTACTCGATCAGCCTTCCCAACCATTCATCTTCATCACACTTCACCAGCCAATGCCACGGTCTTCTCAATAACAGCATCACCAATTCGTTATCATATTTGGTGCCATTAGTTAACTTCACACTTTTGTTTCATCTCCATTCTCACCGACACGACCAGGTTATGTTGGCCACCACCACCTTCCACCTCGATAGATTTTTTAAGATTTTCAACATTCTGATGTCCGATTATATATCAATTCGTACCCTTTCTTTTTGTTTACATCACAATTATTGTCACGGATCCAACTTGGTGAACTTAAGTTTTGATCTTTCAAAATACCATCCCAATTAACTTTTTCTCACCATTCTTCATTCCCACATTTTTATAAGCTAGTCATCACCTAAGTGCACCACTCCCTTTTAAAAATAAGGCACACATCTCTTGAATCAATCAAGTGATGATTACCTAATTAACACAATCCTTATTATTATTTTTTCTCTTAACAGATATCAACTTATTAAACAATGATCAAATATTCATATAGCTAGTTTTTTTTTTTATATAAAAACTGTGTATAATTATAAAACTTGACATCTCAACAATTAAATTAAATCGATCCACTTAAAAGGTGATCAAACCATCATTTACCGGTTGACATTTTAAGTAATAAAAATCATATTTTAGCACATAAAAAAAATATTATTAAAAAAGATACAATAAAATATAGGAAACTAGATCAAAATCTATGTATTAACAAAAAAAGGTGCATAGTTAATCTATACTTATTAATAAAGAACTCTAAAAAAAATATTAAATGAAAACCTATTATATCAATGAATATACTCTCTATAAATAAAGCCTAAGTTAACAAACTTATCAACACATGCATTTTCTTAAAAAAAAATGTGAGAAACTCTAAACTTATTTTTTCACACTAATTAAGACAACTGTTCTACTTATTACATAGCTAGTTTCACTCCTTTCTTTTTTATATAAAGATTAGTTCTTAAGATATATCTCTACGTTGATGATATGTACTTTGTTTGTCTTCATCGTATATCATACAAATAATTTTGTAATGTATAAGAAACTGGTATGTATAGATACGGTCGGTGCCCCATATTATTTGTGTATCTTGTCATCATACTAATAACGTAAACTCACAGATACTCATAATGCAGTTTAATTTTTGCAAAGATTATATTAATGAGAATCAGCCCAACAACTTGTTGATATACAAATTTCTCTTTTGCCGTGTACGTGGTGTTATGAGCCTTCAATTTAACAACTTGGAGCACAAATATTATTATCATTTTTATCAGCAATATATCATTTGATAAAGCAGAGTAAGTCTTTATTTCCATATATATATATATATATATATATATATATATATATACACTAGTCACAGGCCACTTACCCCACCATCTCAATGACCAGATTTTTGGATGTTTCGAGATGTGAAAAATCTTTTTAAAAGAATGGAGTCACACATTTTAAAGACGTCAGAGTTAACCTCTATTAAAAGATAAAAATATTTGTATAGTATATAAATAGTTACAAAATTTATTCTTATAAATGGTTTTATAGAATTAGTTAAGTTTAAAGTTTATCTTAACAAAAACTTGTTAACCTTTTAAGAATTATATTAAAGTTCTGATTATATATTTGAAAGAACATAATTACATATTATAGTATTATTGACTCAATAACAGTATTTGAGTATGCTCCAACCTAATAGGAAATAAGTAAAATGTTTAATCCAACAAAACCTTCAAGTACCCTGGATGACAAGGTTTGGTTAACAGTACTTAAAAGAAGAAAGGTGATGTGTAGATAAATTATTTGGGTAGTTGAATAGAATGGGTTCTGACACTTAATCTTTTATTTATAGGTACAGAATGGTTTGAGCAGAAAGAAGGGCGTGCATGTTGAAACGAAAGTGTGGATTTGATTACCTTGCAAGTTGCAGGAAGTTGGAAGAAAACAGTAGGTTTGGTAATAAAAATGTGGAAATTTTGTTAGGTGGAGATTGAGGGAAAGTGACTAAACGTTTTTGCAAGATCTGATTGAGCCATATCATCCATAGACATAGTTGATCCTTTGCAGTAGGAAAATGATACGTGAGAACAACCCTTTCTAGCCATTCAATGTAAACCCTCCCCTTATGGATCATCAATCACTCCAAAATATTATATATTTTCTTTCTATTACCACTCCTTTCTAAGCCTTTTGCCACAACAATTCAAGACAAATAACTGAAATTTTCAACATTCTGTACATGGATATTTAAATTTTAGTCAAACATCTAACTATAATTTTGGCTCTTTATGCTCCTCTATTTATTTCACCATATATAATATAACTTTTCTCAAAATCAAACTATTTACTAATGATTCTGTGAAATGGGAGTATTATATATATATATACCGTTTCATATATTTTTTAATGCAAATTTTATTCTACCCTGTTTGAGTATAATTTCATTCTGATACTTGTAGTTTCTATATTTTTTTAAGTTAAACAGTTTCGAACATCCTTAACATCTTTAGATATTCTAATATAATAATTTTATTTTTTGCGATAAAAAGAAGTAGGTAGAGATTTTACCAATTGTGAATAAAAGATATACTAAAAAATCATTAAATAAAAATTAATTTTAAAAATTATAAATAATTAATGATTCTATTAACTAAATTAGATATTATTATAAAGATTAAAAAAATTTATAAAATTTATAAATTAATTTTTAAGTCAATATTTAATTAGTTATAAAATTTTAGTTATCTATTACTTTAAATATAATAATAATAATAATAATTAATTTGTGTTTTTAAAATTGATTTCTTCTTAAGTTGTAGTGATAAGTATTATACAATATAGAAAATGAGTTAACCTTAATAATTTGATAATTATAATTTATGAAAAGAAATATTATCTCACATTCTTAAGGTGGAAGGAAAAAATGATATATAATAAATAATAATGTTATGTAAATTAAAAAATATAAATGTAAAATTAAATTAAATTTAAAGTTGTTTTCTTTAATAATTTTGTATTGTGATGCAAGACAGTAAGTTATAAGTTTATTGGTTTCGCAGAGCTCTGAAATTTGATTTTCTTCAGAGATGCTGTCCCTCCCATCCTATAGATAAAATAGAAAAAAATCTTCAATACAAGAGTATTTTTGTTGTTTATTAAAAGTATTTTTGTATGTTAAATATGATTTTAATTAGTTATAAGTAATTACGAGTTACTTAGCATTTATATTATAATTGTAAGAAAAATTGAAATAGTAGAGAAACAAAATACTTATGAATTGAACAGTTTATTAATAAAAAATCTTATTAAATTAAAATAATTAATTAGATGGTTTAAAAATTAAAGGAATTGCTAGTTTGAAAAGCATTTAAAATGCTCTAATAGTGATTAAAGAGAATTATACAGATAAACATTTAGAAGGAGGCATACATGAGAGAATTAAGATAAAAGATTCTACAATGGATTTTTGCATCCAAGAAAGAAGAAATGAATAAGTATTTATAAAAATGAATATGTATACGCTGAGGGATCAAGATACTATCTGATTGGACGTACAATTGTTGATATGTCGGTAATCTTCTGATTACTTCAAGTCTCTTTCTTCAAATGTTAATGTTCGGTCGGTCGATGATGACCTGCAAAAGGTACTCCGACGCTTATGTAGGTGCTCTGGTTTAAGAGTATGTTCTAGTAAAATGATAAAAAGTACTTTACTCCTTCACAAATGGCTTTATTTATAATATTGACTTATGGGCCTTGATCCTGATGGGTCGAACATCAATTATTAACTGATGCATAGTAGTTCCTTGATACTAGGAATGTGTATCTTTCAGTCAATCAATTATTCTCGTATGTTTCGGGATGTACATTGACTCACTCAACGCTACTTGTAATTGTTGTTACTTATTTTATTTTTTATGTTCTTTGACTCAGGCAGTCGGTCACTACCGAGACTGGTCCATCCAGTATCGACTGGTACACTTGCCCCCCAGGCTTGAAGAAGTTAACTTCCGAAGAGCCGAAGATAATCGTTGGAGTTCCCGAGGTAATATGTGATGGTTGGACGCATTAAATGTTTGTGAGAGATGTGACGTTTGCTTTTTACAAAAAAGTCGCCATTTTGATGAACATTGTTCAATAAGGTATATCTAACGGTTGAGATTTTGTGTAGTTTCATATGCTGAATGATGTTAACCATTGGATGGATATGGATCTAACGACTCCGAATGGATGACACAATAACATCTCTCTTGTTCAATTTCCTATAAATAGGGTAGCATTTGAACATAATAGGGTTTATGCTTTCTTCGTTGCTATAGGGTTTGCACTATGTGCTCCGAGTGTCGAGTCTTTCAACTTGCTTTCACTTCTTCGTATATTATTTAGGTTAGTCATGTCTTCTACCTCCTACTCTACTAATAGTGTTGCACATATTGAGTCATCTGATGTTACATGTACTGCATCTGGTAGTGCGAGAGACGTGAGTGGCTTGGACGACTCTAAATCAGACGGTCCGAGTTACGAGTGAGTTGATCCATGCGTCTTGGATATTCCTACTTGCTTCAGAGACTCACAAATTTTTGGATAAATTTTTCCAATATAATAAATTTATATTGGCTAAACCAACTTTAGCTACTTTCAACATTAAGTAAACTCTACTAATGTCGACTTAGTCAACACTAATTCGATATTAATTTAAATATTTATTTATTAAAAAATAAAAAATTATTACGTTCTTTAATTCGATACTAATAAAATATTTATCTATTTATTTATATAATATACGAGGTGATTTTACATTGTAAGTTTAACTATACATCTTCTTTCTTCTTTGGATGATATATTGGAATTCAGTTAGCAGAAAAATAAATAGAAATTAAAAATTAAAGTAATTTACATTAGAAGAAATGAAATGTGAAAAAGGATATTTTTATTATAACTATTATTTAATAATAATAATTATTCATTTATTATATTTTTAAAAACATAAAAAAATATAGATTTTATAATATTTTTGTGGATTCCTTTCAATGTGAAAAGAAATAAAAATAAATATAATATTTTAATTATTTAATCAATATAATTGATGATATAATTATGCTTCATAATTTTTACATTGATGTAATTTTTAAATAATTTTCATAATTGATGTATTTTTTCTCTTTCCCATTTTATGTAATATTTTAGGAGTGAAAATGTAAGATGGTGTATAAAATTTATGGGCAAATTCTTTCTCCACAATCAATCAAAACACTATAAAACTTACTTCAACCATCAACGTTTACCATGAACCACCACTTGAAAATAAAGAAAAGACATCACACCGTCCATCATACTCAAAAGAGTATTATTAGAATTAAAATAAAGTATAGAGGTGTAAAGAGAATGTATGAAGGTGTAGGAAGAATTTATCAATTTATGGGTTAATAAGTTTGATTCTTCGTGCATTACTATCATATTGTGATTCTATAGGCCAACTAACATTAATTAAAAAATAAAATTTAAGAAATTCTTTATTATTTTTTAATTTTAAATTTAAATATTTTATAAAAAAATATTTAGTGCAAGTAGAAAAATCTTAATAGACTAATTAATTATTCACTTTTACTGCAGATAAATATTAAAATATATTATAAAAAAATTAAAGTAAATTAGGAAATAAAATTTAAATTTATACTTCTCAATAGAAGATTTTAGTAGTTATGAATTTTGGACACGCGTTTTAAATAATGTATCATTGTATTCTATATTGACATACTTATGATATATATTAATGAAGTATCCAATTCAAAATTATGTTTTTGGATAGGTGATACTTATAATACAATTTTATAAAGAACAAATACAGTAATTTTTTAATAACTCATAACTTACGATCTGTTTGCTTCAATGGAAGTACGGTTCATGTGGATGAAAGTGCAGTGATATCCCTCGTTTGAATCCACGGATGTGAACAGAAGTAGGGATGATTAGCGTAAATAATGTTTTCCATACTTCCCCTCATATTGTAAAGAACCTTGTGGAAAATTGTGTGTTTTTCTTATTCTAACCTCCTTTTTGTCTTTGCATATAGTGACATTACTTTTTTTTCCATTGTATAGTTAATATATATAACATAATATAATATAAATAAAAATAATATTAAAGTTATCTAAATACAAATATTAATTATTACATAAAGTTAACTAACACAAATATTTAATGATATTATTAATAAAATGAAATAACAATAATTAGTAAAATTAAAAATAAAATAAATTTTAATATAACACAAACATATATAGCTATTTATAATAAAAATATATATAAGAATTATTATTATTATTATAAATATAATATTATTATTTACATTTAATAAAAAATTATTTCTAATTATACATTTTTAATTTATAAATATTTACATTATTTATTTCTATATAACAATTTACTATTTTTACATATATTGACAATTTTACATCTAAATATTTTTCGTCAAGTAATTCATATTTTATTCAAAAATAATTATTCAACGGCATTGAAAATAATTTACACAATTTTAATTAACTCAAATCAACACAAAAATAACTCATATTTCATTATTCAGATATTTTTAAAGACAAGGATAAATTTATAATATCATATTTTACACTTGTAAAAGAAATTCAAAATTCTCTCATAATCTCACATCACTCACCAACTTTAATAAATTTTTCTCATACATCCACCTACCATACTCCAATCAAAACATATTTCTTCACACTTTCCTCTCAAATTCCCCACACATCCACTCCTTCAATTCCCCTTACATCCGTTTCTCCCTCAAATCCTCACACATCCACTCTTCAATCAAAACACAATCTTATTGTATGAGTTTATATTATGGAGATAAAAGAACAAACTCTATATATAATTTGAAATATTTAAATTACATATATACTATTAAAAATGTTTTTATTTAATCTTTTGTTATATTTTCATATAAAATTGAATCTATTAAAATTATTAATTTTTTAAAATAAATTTTCACTAAATATTTTTTTAATAAAAATAATGATTTCCAATTATATAATTTATATCATAATTATATAATATATTAAAAATGTTTTCGTTATAACTGACAAAAAAGAAGTTATAACTAAATATTTAAAATATTATATGAGATTATTGTTATGATCTAATAATTTTAAAGATGATGTCGTACATAGGTAAAGTGAAAGTAAGTTTATATTTTATTTAGGGTATTTTCCATGTAATATAGGTGTGTGTAGGGTGCAGTGTAGATTTCCAAAGAAGGTAATTTAAGAGAGGGTTGGGTGTATGAGTGAGTGCGTGTGGTAAGAAAGCGTACAGACAAAGATATAAGTGTGTGTGTCTCAGTGTGTGAGTGTCAGAGTGATTAATTGCAAAGGAATCATCTTTCTTCATCTCTTTCTCAGCAAAACAACACACACAGTCTCTGTCCTGCACTGCACCATGGCTCCAACTTCGATGTGGTCCAATCATAACCCTATCAATCTCCCCAACAAACTCTCTTCATTTCTTCTTTCTCCCTATCTCCTTCAAATTACTTACTGTCAATTATGTATCAAGTTGCTCTATACGCCAAACCAAACATCTTCTTAGTATATTTCATCTGTACTTTTGTTTTATGTTGTTGTTTCTCCTTTTTCTTCTAAGTATAGGCATAGGAGAAGAACAAGGTTTGCATAATTATGCAACAAATGAAGGGCAGTAGAAGTTGATGTTTTTATTTGCAGTCAAAGAAAGACTTGTGCTGCCATCTATTCTTAAACTGACTCTCTCATGAATCAATGAAATCATGCAGATCTGTAGCGGTAGTGGTCAAAGTTGACCAACTTTTTCTTGGATCATTTGCATTAAAATGTTTATATAATAATTGTATTTATTGACTGACATCTGGAATTCAATTACGCTTAAGTGGAGTTAGTGAAGTTAATCAACAATCAAGAGTTAGTTAAAACATTTTTAAATATGACCCAAACTCTCTAATCTGTTCCAATAAGAAATATTCACTAAAAATATAAATAGCATAGATTCTAAAAATCAGATATGTCATCATACAGTGTTATGATTATGGAATGTCAAATACTAAAACTAACTTGAACGCCGGAGTATCTTCTACATGTACCATCCGAGTTTGGGTTACCGGAAGACTGATGAGTGGAACGAGCAGGGAAAAAGAAGGAGCTTGCAGGGAGAGAAGTTGAAATACAGACCGACCAACTAAGGAATGAGAGGAGCAGTCTTAACAATTCTCTGGGTCCAACCCCATTCGAGAACAATAATTATTTCTGATGAGATCTGATTTTAATAGTTATAAAATAATTTCTCTGTTGTGTGAATTCATATTTTTATTTCATTCTTATTGTTTTTTTCATCCTCAAGTTCATATATCAGAAACCACAACATAAAATTTACTAATGCACATAAAACATACATGGTTAAGAACTTAAGAAAGTCATACTCCTCTATTTTTCTATTATTAAAAAACAAGATATAACTATTTACACCTCTAGTTTGTTGTGTGATCCTTAAACTTTATTTTATTGGTAATATAATAAGGAGACATAAAACAGAAAGAGTATTAAAAGAAAACTTGATGGAGAAAAAAGAAAGAAACGTGTGCTTAGTAATAAGGAAAGGTGTAAATATCAATTTTACAATACACTAAAAAGAAGAAAAAAAACAAAAACAAAGGTATGTTTCATTTCCAAGTCCAGTCCTTAGGAGCCCAAACTCCATTTAGGTTGATACTTGTTATATACTCCCCTATTTTTTATAAACATACTTTCATTTATTTTTGAGTAAATATTTTAATTTATTTAAGAGAAATTTTTTGTTAGGAGTTTATCATTTAATACACTCATTCTCTAGGGACCAATTTGAATATTTACTCTTATTTTAAATATATTTTCAGAATGCTAAATTTCAAAACATTCTTAAAAGTATTTTTGTGAAATATATTAAGCATTCTATAAATATTTTATGAAAACAATATTTAAAAATATATAAAATGGAGATTTATTAGTGAAATAAGGAAGTGCAAATAATAATTATCTTTAGGTTTTAGTCCATTAATAATATTGGGAGCAACAAATCATGAAGAAATCTAAAGATGTGTTATCACGGTGGGCCGAGTAAAAATTTAAATTTGAGTCCAGAAATCGAGTGAATAACCTAAAAATGATGTGTTGTTGGGTTGATGTTGACTTCAGGAACAAAAGCAATGGTGGTTCACTGGTTTATACTTTGAAAAAATTTAAGGAAAAAGGCAATTTCTTCCTTCATTTCTATAGTTTTTCTTATTTTTAAATTGTATAATCAGTAAATCTTTTAAACCCTATAATTCAGAATATAAAATTACTTTTTAAATTTTAGAGTTTGAAATTGCATTCTAAATTCTAGAATTCGAACTACGTATTTGGCTTATAAATTTTAAAATACATTCTAAATTCTAAAATTCAGAATAAAATTTTGTATTTTAAATTCTAAACTTCAAAAGGTATAAAATGTATGAATTAAAAAAAGGGAATGACAATAAAAGTGATGAAAAAAAGAATAAAATTATCATTTAAAAGTATTTTATTAAAGTAGGAGAAGTGTACGAAGAAATATCATCCATTATAGTGATTATAAGTAAAAAATATTTTGAGGAGGACTAACAAGATAATTTTTTATTAATGCTAATGCCATATTTTCCTTAATATTTTTTTAGTAAAACTACAAAATCATAAATGTGACTCGCTTAAAAAATTGAAATTTCTAATGAATTTGAAGCTTCTCATGGTGGGTTTTCAACAGTTTTTAAATATTTTTTTATTTAGTTCAATGTGAAAAAATATATATTTCGTAATAAACTTAAAATAAGAACATATTCAGTATGAATTTTAAAAGTCAATAAACTTACGAGACAATTTTTTATTGGACAATGGTATACATTACTTTCACTATTTTTATTAACATTTGTAATTTTTTTGTATGTTATAACTAGCATACTATGCAATTGTAGATTAATAATATTATTAGTAATGGCTCTCCTCCTCTATATACTCTTTCTATTGTTTTAATTTATTTTAAAATTACATAATTATATACGAAACTCATTAAATAAGAAAGATCTAAAATATTTTATAATTTCTACTTTTTTTTGCTAAATAAAAAAATAAAAAATTGATTAAGTATTCAATTGTAGATAATTTATGTTACAATACATCTTTACTTCTCTTCCAAATAATATTTAATATAATTTTATAACTTGTACAAATTCACACAATTATTTATTTGGAGAAGAAGTAAGAAACATAATAAAACCAATCAATCTCTTAAAAGCATGTTCTTCCTTAACCCTTTATGCTACAACTCACAACATTCAAATAATCTTGCTTTGGAAGCACGAACCATATAATCACACTAAGAACGTAAATGATACCTCCTATCTTTTGTATTCAATAATTCTCTCTAAGTTGTAGTTCTTTTTTTCCACTTCATAACAAAGTGTGAAAGATATATTAAAATACTATTTAATAATCTGTAAATGATAATCAAAATAAAATAAATATTGACATAATTTCAAATAACATGGGATGAAAAAGTATAGTTTATCTCCAAAAAATTAAATTCAAAATGAAGAAAGGGTTATATTTTTTTTTTTTAGAAAAAGGCATAACTTTTGCATTAAATAAAACTATCTCCTAAAATATAACTCCCAAGATGAAACGCAGTATAAAGCTATCGTTTTACTACCCACCTCACTTTTGCACTAATCTATGTATGCCACCAAACCTATTACTCCCACCACTTCAATTTCACAATAATAATAAATCATGAAGAATCTATGGCACAAACCTTATCCCTCACGCTCTTAGGACAGCAAATATGTCACGCGCCAGTTGAAATAGAAAATACTAGTTACCCTTTTATTACTTTTTGTTATCAAATATTCTTAAATTTATTAATAAATGATTTATTTTTACCAATAATTTAAGGTATTCAATTAGTAATAAATTGATGGAACTTATACACGTACTTTATTGCATGTATAATCAACCAACCAGCATGCCACACAAGACAAACTTCAGGCGCGTGAGATTGCACAAAATTCTCATTTTCCATTGCTCCAATCACAAAAAAGCAATTCCACTTTGGATTAATTAACTGCTGATACATTCTCCTTCTCTCTCTAAACTTTCCTCTGTTTCAGTTCACCGACAAGAACTGTCAGGTAAAACATCTAACCAGTTTTCAATCTCTTTCTGGTATTTGGTTTATAGTTTTCTTCAATTACTTTTGTTTTCCCATATTGATGCTGTGGTTTTTCTATTGTTTTGTTTTGGTTTCTTGTTCTGTCTTTTTTGTGGATCAAATCAGTTTTTTCTTCAGTGATTTTTATGAACTGTTTAACATCATAGAATTTGCTTGAGTTGGATTCATTTGCATTGGTTGCTTGAGTGTGAAAAAATTATGTCTTCAGTTGATGGGCAATCTTCATTCTCATTTGTGTTCTAAAATAATAAATAAAACAATTGAAATAATAGTCATGTGATCTGTGGCATAGTTCTGTGTGTTAAAATTGAGGTTGATATCTGTTGGGACTATTATGAAGATATCTGTGAAGCTGTGTAGTAAAACAGTTTACGTAACTGCTTGCCCAACAGGGACCACCAAATATTTTGGAATTTACAATATCTTGAGGATGAACCGAATGCTACTGAATTATAGATAATGTTTTCTATCATTTAGTGTAGTTTTGCTTGTCTTCATTGTTTGATCTAGCAATCCGTGCCCTTGTTAATGGAGAAAACAAAATGAAAGGCAAGCCTATTCCCACTACCAGTTTCTTAAGTTATATGAGTAATCCTTACATCTTTTCCTCTTTAAAGTTGTTAGTCATTTTTTTAACTTGGTTTGCTTTCTGCAGATTTGTTGACCCGGCTCCTACTTTTTCCCTTTGAGATTGAGTCACTTGACAAGTATGTATACTGACGGTTACACTGCTCTAGTTACAAACTTATCTCCAAGAGCAACAGAGAATGATGTACACAATTTTTTTGCTTATTGTGGTCCAATTGAGCATGTTGAAATAATAAGGTAATGTTACTTTTTCTGGTAAATTTCTGTGTATCAAAATTGAATCTTTTGATAGATGTTATGATCTACCAGCCCCTCACTCCGATATTAACATGGTGGACTATAAACATAGTGACATGGACAAAAAAGTCAGAATCTTCATTTTCCTTTTGGTGATTGTGCTTCACCAATACTGCTATCTAATCCTTCCCAGCAGCAATGTTAAATATTTATGACAAGTCTTGATAGTATGTTACATTACATGAGTCTCTGACTTAGGTTATTGAAGGAAATTCAAAAATGTGTTGTTTTGAGTGTGTATTCTGTGTCCATAACTTCATATTTGATAGATTCCAGATTTCCAGTTTATTTGAATTTCCTTTATATGATGTCTTCTAGTTAAACAGTTCTGTTCTTTATCCGGAAATAAATTAGTTATCCTGTTTTTTCAACGAAGTTCCTGGTTTCGACTATGAATTGGCTAAAACTTTCCACAGCTTTTACATTATTACAGTAAATTTATAGGAGCTATCAATTTCCCTTCTACAATGTTATTGTGGAGTATTTTTTTCTAATCAATCAATAACAATTAGCATGCTTGGGTAGAATGTTTCAAAGATGTTACTTTATTTCGCAGTATGGTTATCCAGAAAGATTTTATACTTGCAAGTTACAGGGCCGAAATGATATAATTTTTAGGCGACTTTGTAGTTACAATATGAAGGTCTCTTGAAAACAATATGAACATCAGTTTTTTCATACAGATCTGGTGAAAATGCTTCTACTGCATATGTGACTTATCGGGATGCTTATGCCCTGGAAACTGCACTATTGCTAAATGTAAGATGCTTATTCTCTTACTTCCTTGCCCTCTTCTTGTAGGATATCATGGATTCACATAACATACAACAACTTCCTTCATTTGCTTCTCACAATTATGCTTTACATATGTAATCTATACAAAACATGAACACAGACGTCTGAGTGCAGGACATTTGTCTGACTCTTGTATGACACAGTGACAACACGTCCAATGCACATCCATAAGTTCCTAGTTTATTATTGTTGTTATGTCCCTGATAGGGTGAGTCATAGCATAGACATGGCATTTCCAAATCAAGAACACACACATACAAAGGTTGAGTTCATGCCCTAAAACTTTTATAATTTGGATTGTCCCATTGCTCCGTGTCCTTGTCAATAATGTTTATGCTTCATAGTGTTCAATAGACGATGATGTATTGCTTTCCTCATGAAGTGCAAGACGAATTTGAAATCTCGCTATATACGTTTTCCTTTTATCTTCTGATGGGGCAAATGGTTGTATTTTGTTTCTAGATGTATTCAAGTTCAGAATGTAGATAATGACGAGAACCATTATTGCATCATGTCCTTTCTTAACACAGTTCAAGAAAGGATGATAAAAATAATTATACATGAAATTTTAATTCCATTGCATTAGACAAAATTTGTTTCTGAAATATTGTATTACTTGAACCTCTTTTAAATCAAATTCATCTTCTGATGTTGCAGAAATTAATTTTTCAGTGATGTGGCACTGTTCATTTGTTCTCACTTGAATATTGTTTATATTAACCTGCATATTTGGTTCAATGTTGTTTCAGGGATCAATGATATTGGACCAATGTATATTCATTTCACGCTATGAAGCTTACGTAAATGACTATGATAATTGGGGCAGTCATGTATTAAAGCCTGAAGACAGTATTACAACCTCACAAGTATGCCTCAAATCCTCAGAATGACCTGTTTCTTTTCGTTAGACCAAGCTGAAAGAAGAAGTTTTAGAGGTTTTTTCACACCTATAATTATCTCCATGGTAAAGAAAGAGCGATTAAAAATAGCAAAAGATAAATGCAACTGAAATCCATGAGAATGTCTCAGTACTACTCAACCTCGAAATTTCTGGCTTGCCTTTCATGCACTAAAGAATATAGTGCTTCTAATATATTTTGATTAGGATAGATGTCAAGCACTATGTTCTTTCATTTATTTCCTTCTCATCCTTAGGAGTAACTTAGTTGATGGTATGGTCATCTATTTCAGTTCATGGACTGTAGAATTTGGTAGAGTTTAGTGAGGTAAGTTTAATGAACTTTGAAGTTGGCTTATGAATTTCTATCTTGATGTATCACTTCTTGCTGGTTGTAGTTTTACATAGGGTTACATAGTTTTACCTTAATTTATCATTAAAAGAAAAAAGTAAAAGAACCTGGTAGAAAAACCCAACTTATCCTAAAACTTCACAACAATCCACCTCCATAAAGTTTAAAAAGTGGCTTATGTGGTTGCTGTTTGAGGTCAAGAATTGATTAAGTTAATGGTCGTTTTCATTGACAGGGTGATCACATGGATAAGTTTGTTTCTTCCCCAGGAGAAGCACTAACTCTGGCTCAGGTGGTTGTCAAAACAATGGTGGCTAAGGGATATGTGTTGGGCAAAGATGCATTTGTCATGGCAAAAGCTTTTGATGAATCTCATAATGTGTCATCTACAGCATCATCAAAGGTTGCTGAACTCAGCAATAAAATTGGGTTGACTGATACCATTAATTCAGGCATTGAAACTTTTAAATCTGTGGATGAGAAGTATCATGTCACAGACTTCACCAAATCAGCTGCAACAGTGACAGGGACCACAGCTATAGTTGTGGCATCAGTTACCAGTAAAGCTGCTGCGGCAGCTGGAAATGCTATAGCCAACAGTAGCTACTTTGCCAAAGGTGCTCTTTGGGTTTCAGATATGTTGACACGTGCAGCCAAAGCAGCTGCTGATTTGGGTCAGAGTGAAAAGAAATGAAACTCCAAACAAAAACTGCTGCCTAATACGTTGAGTTCTTGGACCCAAACAAATAGCATCATTTGTTTGTTGATACTGTATTATAAGACATGAACTTGCTTTACATCTGTGGCTACTCATCTGGTGCAAATGTTCATATCAGTAGTTTTTGAGAATCCATGGTAAGCAGCCACTTATATGTGTACCGTTTTATAAAATTTGACAATATGGTACAGTTTTAAATTGTAAGTACCAATTTTCTTATTGCCTACTTTCATATCAATGTGCCTAAACTTATATGAAGGAAATGCTTTAGATGGACTAATTTGGTGCAAATATTATTTTTCTTAAAAGCTCTCTTCAATGGCTAATGGTAACGCTTTTTAGGGAGATTTCCTAGAGTTTAAAGACTAGTTGAGTAGTTGCGTGCGACTAAACAAAATTGAATGCATGTGATTTGGAGATGCAAGTCACAGCTATTTAATATTTCTAAAAGTTTTCTCTTTATACTAGAGCTGTTCAATAACAAGGTAAGTCTCAACCATCGCTTAATTCCTATAAATGTGCACATTTAAACAGTGATCTGAGTGATGCCTAACAATGAGCTTCTGTTAGCGGTTCAAACATGTCATAAACACTATGTATGGTATTATTGAATGTGTCTTCTTGTTCTACCACATTTTATATACATAAAAAAAACTCAAGTTAATCAGAAAAAGAAAAGGATTACTGCAATAGAGAAGGCACTTCCAACCAACCACGTGCTCGATTGTTCATAGAGAAATCATTTAACCAAATGCAGTGCAGGAAAGATGCAAAATAGGCATTGCTTGGCTTCCTCCATAAAATATAATTAATTTATGGTGTCAGAAGATTTGTTGCAACAACGCTCTTTTCACGTTGTCTTCAACCCAGGGTTGTTACTTTCAAAACATAAGTAACCAACAATTTACATTATAACATGTGAACTACTTTGTAATATTTGTATGCTGTGATTGATTCCTTGCCAACTTCATTGTTATGGTTTTAAAGGCATCCTATCCAGCATTGCAAACAATTTATCATTCTCTATACGACTCAACCACTGTTTTGCGTAGTCGACTTACTTTGGTCTAATAACTTACATGCATTGATCTCAATTATTTAAATGTACTATTTCTTGTTGGTTCTCATACCGTGTCAATAGGAAAATGTAACCACATTTATCCATTCTTTTCATTTTTGTTAAAAGTACACATTGATTACTCATCTTATGTATCCATGAGGGATTGGCTTGTGAGTTTTGTTTGGTGAATGGGTACTGTCAAAGTGTGTCTCCTCCTTTTGTATTCCTACGACAATGTGCCAGTTGCAATACTTTATATACCATCAAAGTCGGGTAGTGGTTGGTTTATTTTTTCATACATGAACTCTTTTCTTTAGTAATGATATTAGTGTGAACTTTTTCACTTATGTTAGCTATAACAACATATCTCTCTAAAAGGTAAGCGAGTTTCTCTATGGATCAACAGTCATATTGTGAATATAAAGTCACTAAGTAATTATTTTCACGCCAATCTAGTGCTACACCTTTTTGTGACGATGCATTGATCCCTGTTAAATCAAAACTGTTTGTATCTGTATTCTACATCTAACATTGCTCTCCACATAAATAAGCTATCGGCATTTACAACAATTTCAGCACTGTAGTTGTCATCTACCTCTTACCTAAATGTGTTGTGATCTTGATTGGACGGCAAGGGACGTGTAGCTTATCGAGATTTTCTTGCATCTATGGCCATTGATTGCATTATATGAAGATGATTAAAAGGACATATAGGTATAAGGAAGAAAAAAAAGTCTTGCTTCTTTGGCACAGATCATTTGCATGATTTTGGCCTTCCTAGCGGTGCATTCTTTTGCCATGGATTTCTAATCGTGAACCTATGAATTATAGTAATTATTTCATATAATAGGGTGCCTCGAATATGGCAACGCCTCGTAATGATCAACCAAGTAAAAGTCTTAATGCTCCTTTTCAATTTTCCACAGCTTTTTTGGAGATATGCTGTGATGAAACTTCAAGTCAAACTTGGTGTCTTTTAAGTTTTGGACCATCTGGACCATTCAGTGTCATTTTCTTGCACAGATTATCAGAATTCAAAGCAATGGTCTTAAATCCTTTACATTAAACTGAAGTTCAAATTTATATGTGTATAAAAAAACCCGTTAAGAAAAGTATTGTATCTTTGGTGTTTAATGGTGATTTGATAGATTAGTCTGTTCTAGGAATATTTTTTAAAGCCAAAAAACCAAGCCTCTAATGCTGAGAAGAATAAAAGAAAGAAACATATACCCGTCTGTTGCTTCTGAAACTTTTTTAATTTTGAAGAAACTTTATATTTTCAACTGTTATGTAGGTTTTAAAAGAAATCGTCTACTAGGTTGTGATAAGTTCACATGTAAATATAGTGCTTTGCCATCAAGAGAAACATGATTTGACTCAATCACAAGCCTCTTTCCAAAGTTGACCTATGCTATGTCCTCCTAACATGATATTTTATGCCCCCACTAAAATGACCAAGAATGCTTTAGAAAACAATCAGTTCAAAACAAATATAAAAATAAGCCATTAAAGCAGAGAATGAATAGATTACTTGAAATTTTAAAAAATTGGTCACGGTTCATTTACCAGTAACCAATCAATTGTAACCGAATATAAAATGAGGGACTAGAAAAGATGTGCTAGCCATTGACGTTCTTAATTCGTGAAGTGGTCAACATTTGATAGCAAAGCGATCACAAGCATGACAACTGCATTGAGCTCATAAACCCCATACCCTCAAGTGCAATTGGTTCAACTCTGGGCTTCAAAAGCTTCATAGCCTCCCATGCAATAACTTTCAAACATTACATCTTCAAATTTGTAATGAAGACAAATTATGAAGTGAAAGAATGCAAAAGATACCAGATAACTTTATAATTCTCTTTTGCATTTCTTCTTGATTTTGCAAGAAAGGCAATGGTATACAAAAGGGAAAATGAAAAGTATACACTATGCAGCAAACTACACTGATTTTGTAGAGGGAGTGATGGGAACACATTATTCACTCCCCACCCTAGTATCCAACACATTAAAGCTTTACTGTACAACAAAATTTCACAAAGTACAGAATGCCCAGAAGAATAAAACTCAAAATTTTGTTTCAGTACCTCTTGTAAGTATTCACCCTTGGGAACTAACAGCAACACATGGGGCAACGAATTAGTCCATTTTCATTGCAATCAGGGCAACGCTGGAAACCGTACTCCCCCACCTCACCATCAACATACTCTTCTTCATTTTCATCACCTTCATAGTAAATTTTACAACTTCCAGAACAGGTTTCACAAGGAACAAACCTTATATCCCCACAAGCCTCACACACTCCCCCTCCATCACTTCCAACACTGTCCTCAATCTTCTCACAATAACCCAAAAGCTTCTCAAGCTTCCCATCCTCATGCAGCCTTTGAATTTCCTCAACTCCACCAATGTAATTCTTCCCAACAAACACCCTTGGCAATCCTAAACCACCATACCCATCACCCAGTAACTCTTTAAGCTCCTCCTTGAACCCTGAGTGCATAGACACATCCCTCTCATCCACCCTCACTCCTGATCCCTTCAGAATCAATTTCACTTGGCAACAGTCCTCGTAAGTCTTTCGCACGCCGCGTAAGCTAGTGAAGTACAAGACCACCTTATCCTTCCCACATGGATGATCAATCTTAAAATCATCCTGAAAAACATCATCAACATCATCACCTTTTGTTTTATTTTCCTCAAACAGGGACCACTTTGTAGTCCCTTGAATATCTTCATCACTCGGTGCCGGTCGAAGGTGGAAAGGACTATCTGGCGAGAGTTGTTGGAAGGACTTCCTGAACGAGGAAATCATTTCAGGGTCAAAATCTGATATTGCAGGATTGAGTTTTGAGTCCTCCTCGGTCATCAGAAGCCACATGGGTTTTGGAGAAACAACAACACTCATTTTGGGTGGATCAACATCACCAACATCATCACCATTGACATCAAAGGAGAAGCTCCGGAAGTGACTCGGAGACCGGAAAGGGGTGGTGTCTTCAAGGCCTTCCATGAGTTCCCATGTGTTGATTGTCTCGGGCTCACCAGGTGGTGTTCTAATTGGGGTCTTGGGAAAAACTTTCGGCAACTTTTGTTCAATCATGCTAGACCAAGTCTTGGCTTCAATCAGCCCCATTGAGAACTCTTTTCTTTTCTCTTTCTCCAATACCTCAATCTTCTCTTTCTCCTCCAACCTAAGGACAGAGCTTTCACTATCAAACCTGAAACTTTCGGCATTACCAACCTTACCATTGGAAAGCCTGAAATCGTGGTCGCAATTCCCAACAGAACTGTGAGTTGAAGCAGGAGAATTGAGTTTGAGAGTTCCCAATGTTGTGGAAGTGAGTGCCACAACATGGTAGCTATCACCTTGTGCCTGAGGTGGATGATGAACATGCATTGAGTAGCTTCTGGGAGCAGGAGAATAAGGAGCATTGCAACGCCGACATCGCTTTTGCTTTGAACTCGCACAACCCATGATCACCACAAAGCCCCCCAAAACATCTCCACCTCTTCCTTTGCCTACAACAAAACAAAACACATCCTTCTCTTGTTTTAGTTACACATTACACGTTAGTTAAAAAAGTGAAAAAGATAACAAAAGATGAACTACCTTTGTGTTGTGTGGATATTCAAATTGGTTGAACAGAAGATGATGAAGAAGAAATGAAATTGCTTTTAGATTTGGAGCTCAAATACACACAAGGGGTGGGCCAAGTGGCGTAAATGGAGGGAGAAAAGTAAAGAAAGAAAGTGTTTTTATATACACACAGGGACCAAACTAAAAGGAACCACTCGGTTGCGTACAACTTACAATGTATGTTCAAATCGAAATTCATACTCTTCTAAATATATAGCTACCCCAAATGTTCCTACCTTACTATGATCCATCGAGTTTCCAATATAACTAACAAAAAACTCTCATTATGAATAATAGACCAATCATCAAACTCATAATCGTGATTAATAGGTAATTCTTATATTTACCTTCTGACTTGCAAAATCATTGAATAAATTAGTTGGTGTTTTAGAAGCAAAAACCCAGCATTCCGTTTCAAAATATAATTTAGCATCCATGAACTTCAGTTAATTAACTTCATTATATGTAAAGGGGAACACCATTTGTTAGAGGCTCCAATTTAATTCCAAATAGCTAAATCATTGCGTACCAAATAAGTAATAATTGTGTGGAGTAGCATACACTTGTTGACAAAGAAGAATCATGTCCGTAATGAAACTGGGAAATTTACGCAATTGAACACGCTTACACGACAAATTTTAATGTATCTTTAAGAATAATACCTAATCATTTAGATTTTACTCGCACCATATAGTTTCATTTCCCCTGTGTGTGATGTTAGGGAATTAATAGCCCTTACATCAATTTGTTGAATTAGAACACAAAGATTTAAATTATAATTGACCTAAAAATGTAGATTTACGTGTGATATCACGACTTTACACTTTTTGGCACGAAACTTGGGACATAAACATAACTTTTTCTTACAAAGGATAAGATTAACATAAGTACATATTTAACCTCTTTACCTAAGCCATCATACTAAATTAGAAATCATAATAAGTTTTAGGGCGTGGGGTGTATCCGTATAGGATATGCACTGGTTAAGCAATCAATTGTGTTTAAATAATTTCTATTTTTTATAATTTTCGAATGATTCTCCAAACTAGTAAAACCATTTTATAATTTTTTGTATTCATAAATAGAAGGGTTTAATATCTTTTTCATCACTCTATTATAATTTGAAATTAATTTTTATCTTTAGTCCAAACTATAAATCTCATGATTCAAGTATAAAGAAAATTCGTGTTTATTTTTAAATAATAATATTATGACATTTTCGTTAATAATGAATTATAATACATAATATTATAGTTCACATTGAAAAATTTGTTTGTTTCGACAATAATTTTTTTTTAATAATTTTTTCACTATAAGTACGTAAAAATTCTAGAGTTTGAATTACGAAAAAAATTAAATTTGCATAAATATGTAAAAGTTCTAAAGTTTGGATTAAAAGAAATGAAATTCAAGTAAAAGTATTGAATTAAAAACATATTTATATAGAATTAAATATATGAGTAGTTGAAAAATTATTGAAAAAGATTTCGGATAAAGTGTATTTGTAATTTGTATAGTTGGGTGGGAGTTGCGGAGATGGTGGTGACCAGCGTTGGGGGTTGGTCGCATTTAGAGACTTTTATTAATTGATTTAAATGTTTTTTTCTTTTTTCAATAAATATGATATCATCTGTCTTCAATTATATTGCTCTTATTTTATCCACTGAAGACTTGAAGAAGTCACAATTACGGGACATAGATACACTAACTAACACATTTAATAATATCACTATGAGTATAGGCACGATATTTATTAAAGTATACCAGTAATTTTTCACAAAAAAAAGATAGCTATATTTGAAAATTAAGAACATGTAAAATTTTAATGTTTCTAACCCGTAATAAGTGTCGTATAAAAATCTCTATTTTATATTTTCAATATAATACTACTCTTTTTTTTCATGTGTATTCCTTATAAAATTAATTATGGATAGCAAAAAATATAAAGTGTATTATTATATTGGAAACTAAAGGGCTTTTGGAGAAAGATGAAAACAATATATGTTTGTGTAGTTTTCTTACTTTTAGTGTTGCTTTATTTCTAGGTCATTGATATGCATTTCACGAATATAATATATAGGTTTGTATTTTTTGAATTTTTTTTTATTAATTTGTGTGATCAAATGTTACCTATGATATTTTAACTCTTAGAATCCATTTGGGTATAAATTATTCTTCACATACCGATAAATAAGTTACCTATGAATCAATCTATACGTAAATTACCCATATACTCATTTAATAAATTATCCATAAATAAATCCATGAGTAACTTGCCAACAAATAAATTAATTAATACTTAACCACCACAATAAATTTTTTAAGTAATAATTTCTGTGAGTGAATTTTCAACATATTATCTCCTCGTCACTAGTGATCTATTACTCACGAATTTGACCTATATTGTGTTAATAACATTTTTTTTTTACTTGTCATGTCTTTGTTTATATTAACATTAAAAAAAATCTTCGCTTATTATATATTTTTTTGTTTGCTTTGGTAGTTAAAAGACTTGCTTTTTAGTGATGTTTGAGAGAAATAGGAAGAATGAGAAAGAAGAAATTTGTTGAACATTTTTTTTTTAATGACGCAAGTAGTGAATAATAGGTTTGAAGTTTTGAAATAAGCATATGATAAATTTAAGATTTCATGTGAATCTATAATGATGTAAAAGATGGCGCACTGTAGATCACTTGTGAAAATGGTTCACAGTAACCTTCACTAAATTTTTAATTAATAATAACAAATATACAAAATAATATGTTGTTAATAATTTTAAAGAAATTAATAAAAATGGTATTAAATATGTATATATATATATATTAAAATATTTTTACTATACTATTAAATGTGCAAATTATTTGGTATGAAACTTTTATAGTTTAACTAGTAGTCTTAAAAAAATAGGTGTGTCTGCTTTTTGTAACGAAAAGTACATGTATTCTATATTTATTTGTTTTCTTTTATCATATTTGAGTTTTATTTAAATGATATACATACAAACATGTTCCATTTATGATTGAAGAACATTACAACCATATTTATAATATTACCTCTAAGTTTTGTCTTTAAAAGGTAATATTGGATAATACTGATTGTTTTTTTTTCATAATATACTTATTAAAGAGGTGAACATCGACCTTAAATTTAATTAAAACAACATTAAAAAAATTATATTTATAAACTGAATAAATTCATAGATAATAACAAAAATTAGTAGGTAAATCAGATTATTCACGAAAAAAAATTGTAAGTAATGTGGACGTAAATAATTTATCTATGGATGACGCATGATATATACAAAGAAATGAACCATTATCTCGACAATAATAAGTTGTGGATAATTGAAACCGTTTACCCACAAACTTTAATTTATATGTAATATCCATCAACTCTGGTAGATAGATAATACTCATCCACTCTAGTTCATAGATAAAATTCATAAACTTCCATTTATAAATAAATTTACATAATATAAGAAAAATATTCAAAATTATAAATAATAAAAAAACATCTTACAATTATTTATTTTTCATAAGATTTGACATAAATTTGACATAACTAATTTAAATGATGAATAACCATTCATCAATTAAATTAATAATAATCATATTTGATTTAAAGTTATTAAAAATTTAAAAATAATTATAAGTTATAAGAAAATATGATCTTTTAATTATAGAGTAGGGATGACAATGTATGGTGGATTGTGCGGGTGCCGTTATGAAAAATACAAGATGGAATCATTATTTGGTCCGTTGACCCGCTTAAACCCCTCTTCTACAACTTACAACCTGTATGAGCCAAGGACGGGGTGGGATAGGCCAGCTCTCAAGTCCGCATAATAATAAAACACTACAATAAAATTATAAAATAGAAACCAATGTTTAGAGACCAAAATAATAATTAGTTGCAATAGTAACTAAATTAGAGACCAATTTAGAAACTACAAAAATTTTGGTATCTAAATTAGTTTCTACTATTGTTAAATAGTTTCTAAATTAGTATCTAATTAACAACCAATGTTTTTGCTACCAAATTTAGAAACTAAATAATTGATAGTTAAAACTTTGGTTGCTAATTAAATACAAATTTAGAAATCATTTAACAATAATAAAAACTAATTTATAAACTAGATTTTTTTTTATTTTTAAAATGGTATCTAATTTAGTTACTATTGCAACTAATTATTTTGGTCTCTAAAAATTGGTTTCTATTTCATGATTGTCTGGTAGTGAAAGGGGTGTTTCTTCCTATATCCTCTCAAATTTCTTCTTGCACCCCATCAATTCTAGAAATTGAATTGAAAGACAAAATAGTTGTTCCAGATACTGAAAGGTAGACTAGCTGTTTTAGAAAGGTTTTTATGGAACTTTTTTTTCTCTTCTAAATTTTCATTTATGTAATTGACTTTTATGTTATGGAAATTAAATTTTATAATTCATAAGGTGTAGGAAAAAATTTGATTGGTACAAAAAGAAACACCTTAATAAAAAATAAAAGAGTGTTTACTCCAACTTTTATTTTCTCTATATATATATATATTACAAGTGAATTAATATTTTTTATTTTTAATGAAATTTTAATTTTAGATGCATATTTGTATATGGTCTCACATTATTAAGAGAAAATCAACCTGACCTCCATTTCTCAGACTAATATGATCGGACCAGCTTTCATTACCACTCTAGTCCAAAGTAAATCCTACATAATAAACAACTTTATATATAATTAAACATAAGAAAAAAATATAGCAATTAATTGTATTATGCAAAAGTAAGCACAAGGATTATTAACAAGATATTGTTAGGAAATTTAAATTTATAAATGTTGAAGTAATGGTAACAATTCAGGTGAACAATGTTATGCGTGGTTGGTTCATCAACGCAACATTATCAAAAATCAGAATTCATGCTTACATAAGTAATAACATAGTGAATTAATTAATTAATACTAATTGGTATTTGGAGATACACGTGATGGCACGTGGCCGTGCAGGAGATCTTTGCAGCTACCTGAGCTAACTCCTGCTTCTCGAATTATGGCTCCACATGTTCAATTTCCCTCATCAACGCCTAAAATTGGTAGCTTCTTTTTTTCTTTTATTTTTTATTAATTATATACATTTTATTATAACAAATACGAGACCAAATATTGGATGGTTTCTCAAATGTTCAAAGCCTTTTCATTAGAAAAATACCATTAATTAATGGTAAAAAAAATATTGGAATTAGAAATTATGTTAAAAGTAAATAAATAATAAGTGTACTATACATTATACGGAGGTCGAGATTGTCACCAAAATCATGTTTAAAACTCGAAGCGATAAATAATCTAATTATAATTAATATTAATTAATAGATCTAATTAATTTTTATATTCAAGTTAAAATAAGATCAACTTAAAAAATCACGATAATTTAGATTCAATATGAATAATATTTTCGTTCACTTCACTTCTATAAATAAGTAAACCTGAATAATATTTTTATTCACTTTTATAAATAATAAACTTCATGAAAGATAATTTTTTTATAATATTTAATACTATTTATTTGAACATCGAAAACTTTTTACAAATAAACCTCCTTTCAACCAATGACTTATATACAAATGTGCAAGAAAAAAAATTAATAAAAAAATTAATTTTTAATTAAAAGTATAATATTCATAAATTAGGTTTGTCTAACTCCGTTTGTATCTCTTGACTGATTCAAAGTTATTAGCATGGAATTAATATTTCCCTTATTTTGCCGCAACTTTTATATCAAAACTTAAAAAAGACGTATAGACTAACACATTCCATTCATATTTCATTTCAACCATTTAATATAGTGTTAATTTTCAAGTCAACCTTCATGTTGATATTTCTTATTGACCTTAATCACCATTTGTACTCTATTCATTTGAATTTCTTTGAAAATCCATTGCTACAAACCTACCAAAGCTAAATCAATATTTTTTAGAATGTTAATTGTAGCTGCAACAACACAACCTTATTGGAACCAAATCAATTCATTTATGTGTGGTTTTCTTTAATATATGTATAAAAGAAAATGAGAAACCCTAATGATGACTACAATTTGAAACCTTGACCACGGGTAATCTTAATTAATTTAACCAAGCATAGAAATTAGTAGTATATGATTTAGTGGCAAGAAACAGGGAAGGAGATGAGTATAATATATAGTTTATGAGAATATATAGTTATATTATTTGTTGGAGGGTATGTTTGCCGGTTCATGGTAGGTGTATATATATAAGTCATGAACTCCACTTCCAAAGTTAGGATGGTGTATTAAGAAATTGATTATTGAATGAAGAGAAAAGGTGGTTTGGAATTTGGTGACTATCATGTTATCTGATTATGTTCTCACCTTCTCCATAAACACCTCAAATTGCGCATTTCCTTTTTCTATTGAATTCAGTTCCGAATGTGGAACAATTTTCTACTCACACTCATTTATTATTTTGTTTTCTTATATCAAGACATTAAACTATTTTTTATTACGTCATGTTTACAAATTTTCTGTCACTGTTTATGGATTTTGTGTAAACTATTCTCTGTTAAAAAAATTGAATGATCACTTTACTTATATTTGTTTTCTCAGTCATGGTTTTTATTCAAAATGTTCAAACTCAACACCTTATTTAATTACTGACATTATTTTTATAAATTTAATCAAACTTGTTCTGTCAAATTAATATATAAAACTGTTGCACCTCCAAATGTAAAATTAGTATTTGGTAAAGCTCAAACATGGCATGTTGTTTTTGGGCCACATATGGCCTTAGTGGTTAAGCCATGTTTTTGTATATTTTGCAAGTTAGGTTCCTTTTGGGCTTTTGGGCTTTTGGTTTAGGTGATCTCTTTTATGCTGATTATGCCTGCACCATCAATTCAAATATGTATCCAAATGTGAAATACTTAATGATTTAAAAGATTTCATTCTGGATATTCATATTCGTAAAGTTAAATTAGAAAGTTCTAAATATGTAAGTCTGAAATTAATATGTCACTTTTGAATTTAGCCATATGAAAATTTATCTGAATAGTATAAATGACTTTATGGATGCCAAGATCCATAAGCAAACATAAATGAGTTATGGATCCATATTCTCACACCTTTTATAACACACCATTCCGAACATGGAAATCCAGAACTCATAATTAACTTTCAGATATGGTCATCCAGAAGATTCAATGAAACACGAAAATGACCTTCCGGATATCTAAATCCAGACTATATAACAACCACTTTCGGATTTCTACTTCCATAAGCAAACATGAAGCCATCCGGTAACATCTCAACACCATTATCAGCTAAAAAGAAAATGTAAATGGTTTTCTTTATCTCAAAAGAGATTTGCACCGCACCTAAGAGTAATGGCTTCGCTCCACCACCATAACAACCCACTTCACCATCACCACCTCCACTCAAAATGCACAACACAGTAAAAAAAACACTCCTCTGCAGCTTTTTTTTCAAAATAAAGAAGATAAGGGCAATGTTGAGTTTTAAATTTTATATTGGGTGCATGTCTTAAATGATGTGGTGAAGGGAGAAACAACCTCTTTTAAGGATTACAATATTTAGAGGACTCATTACAAGCATGGATTACAAGAATTAAGTTTTTTTAATAAGGGTTGAAGTATTTTTAAAATATTTTTATTAATTCATTTTTTATTGATGATAAAAAAATTATAATAGGTTTCTTTTATGGTGTGTTTGGATTGGAGAGTGGATGTGTGAGGATTTGAGAGAAAAGTGCTAACAAAGTGGATGTGTGAGAAAAGTTTATTGAAATTTGTGAGTGATGGTTATGAGAAAATTCTGATATTTTTTAAAGGTGTAAAATGTAAGTTTACAAATTTACATTTGTCTTTGAAAATATTTGAATAATGAAAGATGAAGTACTTTTGGAATGCCTTTTGCAGGTATCATCTAAGCTTGGAGTTTATGGAGATGAGTGGAGAGACGAGAGGAGTACATAAAGGTCATTTGAGTGAAAGAGAGGAAATGTATACCGATCGATCGAGAAGGAAGATAATCGTTCTTTGGGTTCCAACCCGTTCAAGAACAACTACAAATTTATTTATATATTTAAAAAACTAATTAATTAATTTATATATATATTTTTTATATAAATAACTATATTTGTTTTTATTATATTATAATTTTATTTTTATTATTAATAATATTATTAAATATTTGATATAAAAGAATAAAATAAAATAAATTATTATTAATAATTTTATTATTTAATAATTTTATTTAATTTATATTTATTATCATTATTTTAAAAATTTATTTTATTAATAACAATATCATTAAATATTTGTGTTAGTTAAATTTATAAAATAATTAATATTTACATTTAGATAATTTTAATATTATTTAATATTATTTTTATTTATTTTATATTATGTTATATATAATAACTATATAATGAGAAAAAAAAGTAATTGGTCACTTTCATGCAAAGACAAAAATAGGCTAAAATGGGAAAAATACATCTGCTTACGTGGCTTTCCACAAGGTTCTTTGCAATCTGAGAGGAAGTATGGAGAACACGGTTCACGTTGATCCTCCCTTCCTCTTCGACGCACATCAGTGGATCCAAATGAGGGACATCACTGCACTTTCATCCACGTAAACAGTACTTCCCTTGAAGCAAACAAACTCTTAGGGTGTGTTTATATTAGGGAAGAGATGCGTGAGAATTTGAGAAGAAAGTGAGCGTGCTTAGATTGATGTATGTTAGGTTCAATGTGTGAGAAAAGTTTAGTATAGGTTGTGAATGATGTGATCGTTGTGAGAGAATTTTGAATTTTTTTAAAAGTGTAAGATGTAAGCTTACAAATTTATCCTCTATCTTTAAAAATATTCGAATAATAAAATATGAGATATTTTTATATAAATTTAAATTAATTAAAATTTTGTAAATTATTTTCAATACCAATGAATAATTATTTTAAAAAAAAACACGAGTTTATTTGTAACATGAATTCTTATAAAATATATTATGGGGGCTCTCCTGAGTTTCATAGATAAGTTTAGCACTAGAAAAGTGAAAGCACCCAATGATTTCTTCATCAATGTATAAGCCACATTATGGCATAAAATATTCTTGTACATTTGAATGCCCTCTTGCTCTTCCCTGTATAAGTCATCCTTGTAAAAGTGAATGTGGTGGTGACTACTAATTCAGAATTCGTATTAAGAGTTCATTGTATAAGGTATGTTCTTGGTTTCAGTTGATGTTTAAAGATTCACTTTTATTATGGTAGTTGAATTTTCGTTCAAGATATGAAGTCAGGATGAATTTTCTCCAACTAAAAAAAGTTATAAAACAAGTGATAGCATATAAAATGATGAATGAAATACCACAATAGATTTGAGAAATGTTGGTGAGGAATTTGATGTATATTCTAATTAATTTGAATTAGTTGCGTGAACAATACCTTTGTGACGATGCATTGATCCTTTTTAAATCAGAAGTGTTTATATCTAACGGGGTCACTGAATGTTAGGTGATTTTTATGAAAGCATAAGAAAAGTAATGTACTATTTGTGTATTCTACATCTAACACTGCCTCCACATAAATAAGCTATTTCCATTTACAACAATTTCAGCTCTGTAGTTTTCATCTAACCACCTAAATTTGTGGTGATCTTGAATGGACAGCGAGGGACATGTAGCTTATTGGTATTTTCTTGCATCAAGGCCCATTGATGGCCTTATCATATATGAAGATGATAAAGAAAAAAGGACACAGTAGGTAAGGAAAATAAGTTTTGCTTCTTTGGCACATATTATTTGTATGATTCAGACGTTCTTTAGTGCTGCATTCTTTTGTAAATGGCACCACATGGATTTTTAATCGTAAATTCTATGGATTATAGCAATTATTTCACATAATAGTGTGCCTGTAGCACTTCCATGTAATGATCAGCTAAGAAAATGTCTAAAACACCTTTTCAATGGGAAAACCTGAACTCAAAATTGGTGTTTCTTGGTGTCTTTTAGTTTTGGACCATCTGGAATCAGAATTCAAAGCAATGGCTAAAATTCCTTTATCTGTAAGTGATGCTAAATTTTATACATGTATTAGAAAATTCATCAACAGACGTGTTTTTCTTTGGAATTTGATGTAATTTGATAAATTAATCTCCCCGAAGAGTATTCTTGAAAGCACAAAATGAAACCTCCAAATTAGATGGTTGAGAAGAATAAAATATTTGAAGTTTTAAAACATGGATCACAGTTCATCTATTAATTAACCAATCAATTCCAATCCAATATAAAATCAGGGACTACCAAAGATGTGTTAAACATGATTTTGGTCAATATATGATAACAAAAATGTTACAAGCATGATATATATTGCATGGAGCTCATAAGCCCCACACCCTCAAATGCATTCTGCAATTAGCTTGTGGCAGGTTCAACTATTGGCTTAGAATGCTTCAAAGACCTCAATTCAATAACTTTCAAACATTACATCTTTGGAACTGTAATAAAGCAGAATATTATGTGAAGAATGCATATGATAACATATATAGCTTTATAATTCTCTCTTGCATTTCTTCTTGATTTTGCTAGAAGGCAAATTGTGTACAGAAGGGAAAACGAAAACAGTATATACTATGTTTCAGACTACACTGATCATGATGGGGGAGTGATTGTAACACGTTATTCCCTCTCCATGGTATCCAGCATATAAAATACTTGACTGTACAACAAAATCTCACATAATATGCAAAATGCCCTGAAGAATAGAACTCAAAATTTGGTTTTCAGTACCTCATGCCACCCGGAGTTTGGAACTAACAGCAACACTTGGGGCAACGAATTAGTCCATTTTCATTGCAATCAGGGCAACGCTGGAATCCACACTCCCCCAACTCACCATGAACATATTCTTCTTCATCTTCATCTCCTTCATAGTAAATTTTGCAACTTCCACAACAGGTTTCACAGGGAACAAACCTTATATCCCCACAAGCCTCACACACTCCCCCTCCATCACCTCCAACACTGTCCTCAATCTTCTCACAACAACCCAAAAGCTTCTCAAGCCTCCCATCTTCATGCAACTTCTGAATTTCCTCAGCTCCACCAATGTACTTCTCCCCAACAAACACCCTTGGCAATACTAAACCACCATACCCATCACCCAATATCTCTCTAAGCTCTTCCTTGAACCTTGAATGCATGGATACATCTCTCTCATCCACCCTCACTCCCTGTCCCTTTAGAATCATTCTCACTTGGCAGCAATCCTCGTAAGTCTTTCGCACGCCGCGTAAGCTGGTGAAGTACAACACCACCTTATCCTTTCCGCACAGATCACCAACATTAACATCATCCGCAAATGGGGACCCCTTTTTAGTCCCTTGCATCTCTTCATCACTCAATGCTGGTCGAAGGTGGAAGGGGCTATCCGGAGAGAGATGTTGGAAGGACTTCCTGAATGAGGAAATCACTTCAGGATCAAAATCTGAGATTGCAGAGTTGAGTATTGATTCCTCCTCAGTCATCAATAGCCACATTGGTTTTGGAGAGGCGGCAACACTCCTTTTGGGTGGATCAACATCCACATCTCCATCATCAACAGTGTCACCATTGGCATCAAAAGAGAAGCTCCGGTAGTAACTCGGCGACCGGAAATTGGTGGTCTCTTCAAGGCCTTCCATGAGTTCCCATGTGTTGATTGTCTCAGGCTCTCCAGGTGGTGTTCTAATTGGGGTCTTTGGAAAAACTGTTGGCAACTTTTGCTCAATCATGTTGGACCAAGTCTTGGCCTCAATTAGCCCTATTGAGAACTCTTCTTTTCTCTCTTTCCCAAATACTGAACTCTTCTCTTTCTCCTCCAACCTTTGCACAAACCTTTCATTATCAAACCTTAAACTTGTAGTGTTACTAACCTTGGCATTGGAAAGATTGAAGTCGTGATCACAATTCCCTGTAAAGTTTTGAGTTGAAGCAGGGGAATTGAGTTTGAGTGTGCCCAGTGTTGTGGATGTGAGTGCCACAACATGGTAGCTATCACCTTCTGCTTGAGGTGGGTGATGAACGTGCATGGAGTAGCTTCTCGGAGCATTGCAACACCGACATCGCTTTTGCTTTGAACTTGCACAACCCATGATCACTAGAAAACAAATCTGAATTGTTTTAAAACAAAAAACCTTCGAAGCTTTAATTAGGTGAGTTTGGAACTAAAATACGATGACCCTTAAAGATAACAAATTCACAAGGTGGAATTGTTTCTTTAATTGCGTTTTAACTTATAGCCTCCTAAGATGATTCCAATTCTTGAAAAATGTTGTGTCAGTCACCAATCCAATGAACATAGCTCCTAGCAAACCCAACTTCGTTCATATTCTTCTGGTGCTCATGACCATGTTGGCTGCAACATTTAAAGACCAAACAAACAACAAGAAAAACGTAACTATTCAAGATTATTTTTCAAGAACTGTTCCAATGCGAAAACGAGTATCAGATTGAGGAGAGGGAGAGAAATCCCAGAAAGAAAAAGCAGAGGGGTAATGGGAACATGAATTGGAAAGTCAAAAGGAGAGATGGATAATCATTCATTCATCAATTGAACTGGTGCACCATTTTGATGCCTCAGCTTTCTCTCTCTAAAATTCTTGAAAGATAAATAGATAAAGTGAGAAGCAAGAAAGAAAGTAGAAAGATTTGAGAGATGCAACTTCAGTTTCAATAGATTTATACTATATAATACGAAAACATTTCTTTCTTTTACAGAAAAATAAAATAAAAAGAAAAATTGGTGGCAAATTACTTTTGAATCTAAAGAAATCATTCTTAGGGCAAAATGTAAATGGATGAGAACAAGGATAAATGTGGAATTTCCTTATTCTCTTTTTTATATCCATAGAAATAATAGTTCTAATCTCATTTATAAGTGTTATGTTTTAAAACAAAAATTTAATTTTCTTCGTTATTATTCTATGAACATAAATGTTGAATTTATTTAGATACAGTTACCGAGAGGTGTCAAGAGTGATGCCACCATCACTCGCACGTTCTATAGCGTGAAAATATTTTCAGAGCTTTTCATTTTATTAATTTTTTTCCCCAATAAAGCACTTTGTGAAAAAGAGAAACACTAACCAACCCCTTCCAATTCTAATATTTAATAGTTTTTTGCTATTAATAAAAATTATTATTATTATTATTATAAAAAGTATGGCCATTAAAAATAATTATTAATTACTTTAAATTTATGTTAACATAAAATTAATAAAGTGAATACGCTGATTTTAAAAATATTAAAATTTACTTTAAAATATTAAATTAAAAATATTGATTTAATATACTAAAGTAAATTAATTTTATTACAAAAAAATTATATAAATTATTATCAGTGTAAAAATTATATTCATGATTCTTATTTTTTTATTAATATGATTTTTATAGAACTTTTGCAAAGAATTTTCATTTAAATTTATTATTATTAATAAATATATCAATTTATTATACATAAATTATTATGAAAACTAGATATATGATTCTTAGTTTAAAGTGTATTTGATTAATGTTAATTATTTGTATTATTTACATAAGTTTTTTAAACAACTTTTGATTTAAGTCATAGTAAACCAGTTGATTAAAATTATCTCTCAATATTTTTTAAGGTAGAGTTATTTTTTGTGTGTAAACATTGGTTTGATATGGCAATAGTTATGTCACTAAATAACTTTAGAGTTATGTTTTTTAATCTTAATTATTATGCGTAGTATTTATGTGACTCAATATAATGGTGATGATAAGGATTTCAGAAAAAAATGGTAAAGTGACTAGCTGACCTTTTTTTTTCTAATTCTACTAGATTTTTCTTTCCAATCTTTAATTATTGTTTGTAATACTAATAAATCTAAGAGAATCATATAGAATTATATAATCTACGGGTATAAACTTAATAATTTAAAAAAAAAACATGAAAAAAATTATGCAAAGTTTGTGAACAGAGTAACTTGTTGGGTTTTTTTCGTCAATTCTGCAAAGTTTAATTTTTGTCAATTTTAATCTTATTTATTTCATTTAATTCAAGAGTATTATCTAAAGGTGAATACAAATAATTATTAATTTATTATAATAATAATTTATTAATAATATTTTTTAATAAAATATTATTAATGTCAATAATCAATATTAATAATAATAATTTCTAAATAATAACTTTAAATATTATTTGTAATAATCATAATAAATGGAGATATACATACTAATAATAATAGTATTAATAAATTTATTAATTCATTAAATAAATATAATCCAAAACCATTACTTTTAAATACATACAAATTAAAATGTAAAAAATAGCTAACGCAAAATTGAGGCTCAATTCCCTATCTAGCACCATTTACATCTTTATTTCCCTGTCTAGCACCCTTTTGTTTTTATTTCCCTATCTAGCACCCTTTTGTTTTTATTTCCCTATCTAACACTCTTTTATTTTTTATTTCCCTATCTAGCACCATTTTAAAAATAAATAAATAAATAATAAATTATTATTTTTTTA
>Ga0123342_1000826_pt1 | contig 50683 bp, 14 predicted proteins | sample Turbeawhitnodule_FD_89960 | JGI IMG/M metagenome (GOLD analysis project Ga0123342, IMG submission 89960) | Root nodule microbial communities of legume samples collected from Mexico - Turtle bean Mexico white nodule | ecosystem: Host-associated > Plants > Roots > Nodule | place: Mexico: Nepantla...
AGGTACCCCACCCGCCTGAGGAGTCATCCAGCAAGAAGAACCGAAGGAGGAAGGGAAGCACGACCGACCGAGTGACACTCGAAGACAATAGTTCTCCCAGTCCCCAACCTAGTTCGAGAACATGATTATATAAATAAGAAACAAATCTTTGTGAATCAGTCATGAAAAACATTTTTCTGTTCTAAAAAATAATCTAAAACATACTTATGCACATAAATTTTATTGTTAATTTATATAATTTATAGTTATATAATATATAAATTTGTATATCTGTATTCTAATTTTTACGTATTTTTGTGTCTGTGTCGTCGTATCTGTGTACACAGGAGAGAATCTTAATTTAAAAATGTATATTTGTCTTTAGAGAAGGAGTGATACTTTATAACGTCTTTTAGTTTTGGTATATGATTATGGATATATGGGTTAGTTTAGTCATATACTCGGTTTATTTTATTTTTTTTCTGGGCCGATATAAAAAACTATATAATAATGTTTACTCATGTTTTATAATTTTATTTTATTTTATTTTGAATTTGGAGATGGATTTATGGAAGCAATTTGAGATGAAAGTGAGTAGAAACTGATATTGCTTAATTAAGAAAAAGACATTGGTGACACATGACTCAGCAACAAATAAAGAAAGGGAAATGGCAGCTAGTCATTGTAATGATATGCGTGCGGTCTGCAAGGTGGACCAGCGTGTCGTCATGCAGAGTCCACATTCAAAGATTCATTCATACTTATCCCTAACTTTTTTCAGATTCAAATTTCTAAAATTACAATAAATTATTAAATAAGGATAAAAACTCAAAACATTTTAGAAAGAGTGTATTTAAAATATTATCTCTTATCTTTTTTGTAAAACTAAAATAGTAGTATTAAATGATCATTTGTTTCTTATAAAATGGATTAGAAAGGATAGTGTATAAAAACATAAGCTTAATCTTGTTTTTAAGGTCAAATTGGATAATCTTATCCTAACCTCAATTCTATTTTATCTCGCATAAACATTTATTAATAAAAAAAAGTGTGCTAGACGCAATTATGTTTATTAATTACTAAAGGATTTAAACTTCAACGTAGGAATTGACACAGAAGTCAAATATCAGTCTTAACAGATCCATGCTGACACTGAAGTTTGTTTCGTATTTAAATTGATCTTCTATAAAAGCACGTGGTTACGTGGTTCCACTGTGAATGTCTCATCTTATTTTGCAACAAAAGAAGGTGTCACGATAAGAAATTGAACTGAAAAAAGAAACACAGATAGAAAAGGTATCTATGGCGATTTGCAGGGTGAAATCTTTGCTTTCTCTTTCGAAATGTTTTTCAATACGCACTTTCTCTTCGGCACAGGCTTCCCCTCGTCAGTTGCAGGTCTCTGTCTAATTTTATCATTGATTTTTGCCTTCCTAAGCTGAAATTGAGTTACACTGGAATGTGGCAATGAGTATGCACCCTTTTGTTTGACTTGTTACTTGTTAAGTTGATGCATGCTTTGTAAATTTTCACTTTCTCCTCGCTGATGCACTGCAGAATATTGGATTCATTGGACTTGGAAATATGGGGTCCCGAATGGCAAATAATCTGATCAAAGCTGGATTCAGTCTTACAGTTCATGACTTGTAATCTTTTAAGCATTTCCTGATCTTATCATGCCTTTGTTCTTAAATCTGTCCTCTGACAGTACTGTATTTTTTCATTTCATTTGTAGGGGCAATTCATAAAAGTAATCCAAATTACAAGTCATGAGTAGTGATAATTTGACACCAATGCTCCAAATTATATCTCATTTATGTCTATTATTTTACCAAAATATCCCTATCACATAAGTAATCCAAAAGTGTAATTTGGAGCAAAAGAAAAATGGGGTGTGAAAAAATCATTTTTCTTCATAAAATATAGATATTTGAGAGTATGATTCATAAGGGGAGTCTGAGTTAATTGCACTGTTAATATAATTGGGTTTTTGTTAGGAAAGCTGAAAGCTACACTACTGTAAGACTAAACTCATCTGCCATTAAAGAACTATTGAAAAGATAAAAGTAAAGATTGATATTTTTTATTGTTGGTATACTAGGAATACCCTTAAACCTAAAAGATGTCAACAACTGAAAAATGAGCCACAAGTGTGTCACTCTCCGAAGGGAAATTAAAAATATAAAGTAAAAATACATTCTAATATTCTAAGATCATCCTAGAATCCTTAAGCTGTTTGCTTACTCTGTTTTTATTTGGGCCTCCATCCCAGCCTTTCAGTTGTTTCAAATTTTACTCTTTTAAGCAGAATGCTTGTGGTGTTTTTAATTGAATTTGTTAAAAATTGGCAGAAACTCTGATGTTCTAGAGATGTTCTCTCAGATGGGAATCCCCACAAAGAAAACACCTTATGAAGTTTCAGAAGCAAGTGATATTGTAATCACAATGTTACCTACTTCTGCCCACGTGAGTACGATCATTAGTTTCAAAAGTCATTCCCTTACATGTGAATACATTACATCTTTCATGGCTTCAGTTTCTTGGATAGTTCTTCAACAACTTAATATTTGAATTATGATTTCAACTTTTCTGTAAACTGGCTCAGATTATAAGATTGTCAACTTCTCCATATAGTTTCTTTGGTAAAAAGAATTTGGAAAATGTTTTATGTAACCTGTAATGCTGTCATATATGCAAAAAAAAGTGATGGCTTCTGATCCTGTAACATGATAAAACCTAATATTTTCTCATTTTTTTCATCAATTGTTCCCTATTTAACCTAGTGTAGCACATTAACTGAAATAACATAGGATTTGTAATATATATTTGTAGGCATATAAATGAACTTATTTAATAGTCAATCCTTGTGTCAAATTATTGTATAGTCTGATTGTATTCGTTCTGCCATTTTTAGCTTTAGCTTTATATAAATGGTAGCGTCAATTGCAGATTTCCTTGAATTATAAATTGTTATTTAGCTGAACAGTTTTCTAAGGTGTGCACCTGAATATCTCATTTAGGATATTTCAGGTTTCAATGAATTGTCATAATGCTCCCAATATTATTATATGACTTTGTTCTGACACCAAAATAACATCCATATTTAATTTAAGTAGGTGATTGATGTTTACACTGGAACAAATGGTTTGCTTCATGGTGGAAAACTCCTAAGGCCATGGTTGTTGTTAGATTCATCCACTATTGATCCAGAAACATCAAGAAATCTTTCTGCTACAGTTTCTAATCACATTCTAAAAGAAAAGAAAGGTAACATGAAGTGAAATGTCAACCTAGTATATTATTGTAACTTGAATTTTCATGTATGAATTTCTTAGTCCTTTTAGCACCATAGAATTAGTTTTATCATACTCATTCGTGATAATTTGTTCTAATGGAAAATCCTTGACCATTTTATGAAAATGTCTTTCACTTTTGTATATGGTTATGCTATCCAATTCACAAAATTCTGGTATTTGTATAAAACTTGAGTGGAACTTTTATCCTCTTCATGGAATATGTTTAACACTTGTCTCGTTATGTGTCTGTTCATTTTGGTCTCGCACAGAAACCCGAGTATTATCATGTCTATTGTTGAAATCACAAAGCTGGGGTTCTGCATTTTATTTATCTTTCCATTTTAAATATTTTATAAAGATCCTTTAATTTATTTTCTGAAGCTCTTAACATTTTCTACCTTTGAGTTTATTTTCTTTGTCACTCATATGTTGCAAATGTTTCTAATGTTATCTTGCCATTCAAATATTTAATAAAGATTCTGTAATTTATTTTCTGAAGCTCTTAAACCATTGCTACTTCAGAGTTTGTTTCTTTTATCAATCATATGTGGCAAATGTTTCTAATGTTATTTCTATTAGTCCACCTGTCCTTCTCATAAGGATGAATCTAATTTCAGTCATTGTGTTGCATGATGTTCCTTCAACATTTTAATTGATTTTGAAGTTAATAACAGATCTCTAGTTAAGGAATGTGTAAAATTAGTGTAGAACTACTACTACAACCAAACTGAAAATTGCCCACCACTTTCTTTGTTCAGTAGTCTAGCTTTTAGAATGAGTAGATTTTCACATTATATCATCAGGCATTGCTTCGCAAATAGAATTCAAATCTGTATTCATTTTGAGGATGGGTCTGAAATGAAAATGTGTAGGTGTTAGATAAAGTCTTGTAGAGTATAAGTTGTCTTGTTATATTCTTCTTTATGAATGTATAGAGGGGCTGTCATAACATCCTCCTTGTCTATTTTTTCAAGCAATCAGTAGGTTGTCGAACAATTTACTCATTTTGGCAGATGATTGTTATTACTTGAGGTGTCAGCCTAGCTGAGATGTCAAGTTTCATAGTGATGTCTAACATGAAAGCTTTTATAAAGAAAAAAAGAAAAGAACAATTTACTCCTTTAATGTGGTGGTACTACTCAATGATTATTATATGTTGTGTAGGTGATTGGGAAAGACCTTTCAAGTTAGATGCTCCAGTATCCGGAAGTGTAACTGCAGCTGAAGCTGGGACTCTTACTTTTATGGTATTGTTACTGTTTTATTTTAACATGCAGAAAGTTTACATAAAACTATGATATAATTGTAGCTTAATGGCCATGTGTTTGTTGCCAGAAACCAAACGAACATTGTATCACTAATTTTTCCAATTCCCATTGAAGATGTTAATTTTTAGAGTAGACTCCCATTTTGGTGTTTGAAAAAATAGAGACATTAATTATAGTCTCAATCTGTTCCAAGTTTGCAGTAACTGTTAGACTATTCTGGTGTCAAAAAAGTATCATTCAACCAAATTAATGATCTGATGACCAAACTAGGAGTTCACTATAGTTTAGTGTGTTCGTTCTCAATTTGATGTTAAATTTTGATTATAATCATGCCTCAATATTATGTATAATGCATCAAAGGTACTATTGGCTAATTTAAAAAGGCTGTACTGTCATGAATTGCCCCTGGGAATGGGGTAACACTGCTAAAACAGTCACAGAAAAAGTTGTTAGTTTTTGGCAATAAATTGAGTAATGAACATGTAATGGAACTTCCCCAGGTTGGTGGTTCTGAGGAAGCATTTCTTGCTGCAAAACCCATACTCTTTTCAATGGGTAAAAGTGCAATATATTGTGGTGGAGCAGGAAGTGGTTCCGTAAGTTACACATTACTTATTGGTACTCCCAAATGCCTGTTTAGCTGTAAGTCACGTATTAGTCTTGGATTTTGTTATTAGGCAGCAAAAATCTGCAATAATTTGGCTTTGGCTGTGAGCATGCTGGGAATATCAGAAGCTCTTGCTCTAGGCCAATCTCTAGGTGTTTCTGCTACCACGTTGACAAATATATTTAACTGCTCCAGTGCTCGCTGTTGGAGTAGGTATGTGGTTCTTTTTTCCCTTGACTCAATGAGACAATTATCTGCTGAACTATATGGGTTTCATCGCCATCATTAATAAAATGTGGTAGAAAGGATTCTTAAAGGCCTTAGAGTTAGTAGCTGTCATATTCTAGGTATAAAGGAATCGGTAAGGAGTATTGTTCCCTTAATACAAATGAAAGTACCATGAAATTCAATAGGCCATAATGTTGAAGTACATAGTCTGAGAGACACATAACTAGTTGATTTTACTTAGCTTCACTACAAAGGACATATTCCAAACTCGTTATTGGTATTTTTTTCCTAGAAAAGTGTTACAGGACAAAGTTAGTTTGGCAGTTACACGGTTCTGTTTCTCTGTTGGTAGGAAGCTGTATAGATAGCTATATAAGGCTGCTATGAGAAGGAAATAGAAAAAACTTCTATTGTAATTCTTGAATTCTTCCTCTTAACTCAATACAAATTGAAATCCATTCTTCCAATGGAATTCCCTCCCTTCGTTTCCTAAATTCTTGGAGTGACCTTAAGCTCCTAGAATTAACTACATCAAAAAGATAGTCCACGTATCTGTTGTCTTGTTATATTCATTGAGACCTTTTACTTGTAGTTTTCTCCTGAAAACAAAAATATGCTTCCTTTTTTAGCAATAAATTTTTCACATAACCTTTAAGGAATTTTTTAGAAGGTTAAAGTTTTGGTTTTTAGAGTATCAAATTAATATGTTGTAGTTGCATGAATTACAGTGATGCTTACAACCCAGTTCCTGGGCTAATGGAAGGGGTGCCCTCGTCACGGGATTATATAGGAGGGTTTGCATCCAAGCTTATGGTAAGTAACTGACCCTTAACTCTACTTGCACATGTTTAATTTGGATAATTGTACCATTTGGAAATCTATAGTATGAATAGTCATTACAAAGCGATCATTTATACATTTCTCAGGATCCTTTCTTACATTTTTGTTTTGTGAAATCTGATGTTGGATTCCATATTCAAAAATATGTATAAGTTGCCAGTAAAGACTTTTATAAAAAAAAAAATGTTTCTAGACTGAATGTAAAGTCTATTGTGATTTTTTTTTTCTTTCTGTGATCAATTGGATTATTTATTTACTTTAAGTTTTATACACAAGTGTGTAAGTGTTTGCTGAAGTTTGAATTTTAGGTTCTTAAAAATAAGTCAAAGTAATTGTGTGTGTGCTCCAGGCTAAAGACTTGAACCTGGCAGTAGAATCAGCTAAACTGGCTGGATGCAAATTCCCACTAACATCACAAGCTCAAAATATGTAAGTCCCTCTTTTTGCATGCATAGCATTGGCATTTCATGCACAACTCTAGCTGTTAAATCCACTGGTTAAAATTCTTGTGGTTCTGGAGCTTAAAACATAATATGAATCTGTTGGTTAAGCATTAAGGTGCAAACAGTGTTTTTTTTTTTACTAAAGCAAAATAAATTGTGTTTTTTTATATAGAAAAATCAATTCATTTTGGCTCTATCAGTGTGCATTTTTTAACTAATTATTTTGGTAAATAATTGGTCACAAAATTGTTGGATGACATTCTGTTTGTATTTCCCAAATTCATGAATGTTCGGTCCCATAATTCAATAGTTTATCAGGAATGAATGGGAAAATTTATCCAATGTGCTTTATATATTAGTTGAGCTTGAACTAACACTTTGGCGTTATGCAATGACATGCCTTTGCCATTGCAACGAAGTTATATCAATTACTATCTTACTGGCAAATTAATATCCAAAAAAACACATTACCACACTACAAAAGAAACGCACACACGTTATGCTGGTGTTGATGTATAATATAATTTGGATTTGGCAGAGGAACCGAAGTAAATAATTTCCTACATGAACTCTATTAATAGCTTTAAGTGCAAATTCTGTTTGTCCTGAGAATATGAAGTACAAGCAGTTTATTTACTAATGAACTTTGTTTAGTGCAGATATACTGAGCTCTGCAGCGATGGCCATGAAGCCAAAGACTTTTCCTGTGCTTTTCGTCATTATTACTCAGGCCTGGACGAGCCCAACGATCAGTAAATTAATAAGTTGGTTGTATACTTGTATACATATTTGCCACGAAGTCCAATTGGGCTCAATTAAGTTGTAGAAACAGTTGCAACTTGAATTCAATCAGAAAGAACTAGTGAATCCACGAGACAGACAAATAGTAAAGCACAAATTCTAAATGCTATATTAAAAAAATACAAAAACGAGCACCAACTTTTGGTCAAAACGAATTGCAGGTCCAACTGACAGTTTACTGACAAATTCCATTTAATCTAATTCGGAGAAAACACTTTGGACAACACATCCACCACTCAGTATTTTGCAACATGAAGCTCCAATCCTCTTCTAAATATTAAGTTCCTCGGTTAGTAGGTTCCTTCTGCAAAACACCCAAAAGTAAGTTACTTGCGGACGAGGTTGTGGCGGGGGAGACAAATCTTTTTCAAAAAATAAATAAACTTGATACGGTACTACTTCAATTGTAACTGAATATAATTAATCACACTAGTTTAAAATAAATCTTCTTGTTAAGTAAGCAGAAGAAAATGTTTCATTAAACCATTGAATTCTAATATAGCTAGTTCAAATTAACCACGCGTTAAAGTAATTATTACCTGCAAAAATTATTGACAACTTTCAGTGCTTTCCTCCATGCTTGGATTTTGAGGGGATTTTGCCATATAACTCCAGCCTCGATTGTGATGACTTCAACTTAGCCCCTTGTAGCCTTCTCTTGGCTTTCCTTGATAAATTATCCGTATTAATATTTGATTCTTCCGGGCTTGCTTCTTCTTTCTCCACAACACTTTTTGATGAAGTTTTCTTGCCAGAATCAACATTTGACTTCTTCCTTTTCTTCTTGTCCAAACTTGCTGCACGTAGAAGCTTTTTCTTCTTATCCAAACTTGCTGCACGTAGAAGCTCCTTAGCCCTCATCTTCAGCGCGTATCTTTTTTGTCGGCTTAGTTTCCATTCTTCGTCCCGGTAGGGAGCAAGCTTTTTCAAGGATACATATTGATTCAATTCCTTGTCTTCCATTAATAGTATCTCTGAGGCACTCATGCCAAATCTACTTGGTTTTGTTTTAGCATACTTGAATCTAGTCTTCAGGTCCCCTATTGTGTCCTCGTAATCTAATTTATAGTACTCATCCATCATTGCCTGTCTTGCTTTCTCCAAAAGTGCTGTTTTGCGCTTCCTCTTCCGACTACCTTCCTCGGGAATCTTCTCTTCTTCCTCATCTCCTTCTTCCTCTACTCCTTCTTCCTCTCCTCCATCTGGGAGATCATCATCACTGGTATTCTCAATCTTTTCTTTCAACACTTTTTCCCTTGCAGCTAAAAACCCACCATTAGATCCGCATGCATCCCAGCCTTTAGGAAGCCCAAGTAATTCATCCTCCTTTTCAAAATCTGGCTTCTCAATGTCATCGTTGTCACTACAAAAGTCAGGGTCAGCATCCTCTGCATTATAATATTTATCATCAAATGCCGCCTTCATCATTCTATCATACTCCTCTGGGTTAAATTCCTCTTCAATTTCTGCCATAGACAACGGGATGAGATCATCATCATTGATCCCTGCGGTCTTCATTATCTTTTTAACCTTCTCCTGTATCTCCTGCTTCTTCAAATTTTTTAAATGCTTCAACTCCTCCTCCCTCTCCTTTTGTGCTATAGCCATTCTCTCCTCCTTGCTCTTTCTCTGCTCTCTCCTTGTATTTGTCTTCTTCCTCACTGATTCCTCCACTTTTCGAGCATGACCCAACACCCTATCTCCTGGATTTTCCTGAAATCTATACTCATATTCTTCTTGTCTTTCGAGCTCCATCTCATCCTCAGAAATCTCTTGCAACTCATCCTCTCCAGCATTCAAATTCTTTCCATTCTTGTCAATCCACATTTTGTTCATGAAATAGCTTCTCAGAAACTTAGAATTTTCATTTGATTCTACATCTCCACCAAAATATTCATCCAACTTATCCTCAAGTTCCTTGTCATCACTATCTACTTTATCCTCTTCACCCACCTCCCCCTTTACAGTGAAAAACTCTTCTTCACCATCCTCCAAACCCTCCTTTTCTACAGCTCTCCGAAAATCCCTTTTCAATTCCTCTAGCTCATCACCATAAGTCTTCTTCCCATCTTTATTAACAAAATGCTCATCTTTGGAAGACATTACCTTCTTGCCCTTTCGCTTTCCCTTTTCCTCCATTTCCTCTTCTTCATGGCCAAAATCTGCCCCCTCCTCAATCAAATGCTTTGCGTTCACATCCTTCAAATACATTGGCTTTTCACCCCTTTTGTCTTCTGATTTAAAATTCTCCTCCTCATCATCACTGTTATCATCCGTACCAAAAAGCCTAACATCCTTTTGCTTAAGAATAGGATCTTGTTTCTTCACCTTAATTAAGGCATCGAAGAACTCCCTGTCACTCTTTCTAGAATTAACAAGTTTCTCATAGTCATCATCATCCGATGCCTCAGACTCAGAGTCTTCCTCGCCTCTAGAATGCGAGGGTGAAGATGAGTCAATAACACCCTTCTTTTTTAATTCCTCAAACCGCTGGAGGTCCTCCCGCTTCTTGTTGTGCTCAAACTTGCGAGCATACCCCTCATCTATCTTGATTTTTGAAATGTCATCATTTTCAGAATCACTGCCATCAAAAAGTTGAAGAGGCATTCTCTACACAGTGTGACAACGCTAATCACTACAAAATTAATCTTGCCAAAATTCCAGATCCTCCAAAGATACGCTCAGCATATAATCTGAAATTTCCATACATACATATACCGAGCATTGCGTTAATACAGGAAATTTGGCAAAAGCATACAACAGAACTTGTAGGGGGTCAAACAAGAACCCGAAAGAAATATAACTATAATCCTCTCATACAGTAACACATTGTTTCAAATTTGCAGGAACATAACACTTTTTAACATAAATATTTGCTTTTATTTTTCATTTTTGTAAATATTAAACACAATTAACCTGTTAGGTGTAAGGAACATCATCAAACAGCTAGAATACAGAACAGGGACAAGAAGAGATAAATCACCCAGAGAGATAAAATACAGAGTACCAACATAACAAACACAAGGGCACTTGCAGTGTGGTTTGGAAACTAAATAATTAAGTACAGAACACAGGAAAAAGGTTTGAAAGTTATTGTAATCGAAGTCACATGACAGGGAATGCAATACAAAGAACAGCATAGGGAAAAGGCATTAAAAATTTGAATTGCAATAAACGTTAATCCGATTAACATAATCCTAATAAGAAAAAAAGCTAACTGTGCGTTGACAATGGACGCACCGTAGATGGCTAACTTGACGCCGGAAAGAAATTGAGCGAACACTGCGGAGAGGGATTCTAAAGAGAGACTCGCTTCTGAATTTCTCATGCCCCACCCAACCCTAATTTGTTTTTTATTTTTTTAATCTAACTGGTATGACCCGACCCGAAACCACTCACCCACCCGATCCAATTATTTGTTTCTGAAACACAATTCAATTTACTAAACTACGCCAATTTTCCTTACTTAAATTAAATCAATCTTATTCTGCAAATATTCTACAACAATACAAAATATACCATTAAATAATTTCACATTTTATTATTTCCTTATATTTTATGAATTTTATTATCAAATTGTTATATCTTTTTTAATTTATATACATCTTACCTATTTATTAAATTGTAACGCATGTTAAAATGTCATAAATAAAAGTTGAAAAAATTAAAAATATAAACGACTTCTTTTATTACATTTAATACATTTGGTTGATTACATGAAATTAAAAAAATATGTGAAAAAAAAAACAAACGATAAAATCATTAAACAAACTGTAAAATATATATTTAAGTACAACATTTATATGCGAGACAATACAGATTATTGTACGCACGTGATAAGAGTTTTTTTTTAAAAAAAAACGTAAGAGTTTATTGTTAATATTAAAAAATACACTTAATAAAAAAAATCGCGTCCAGATCTATATAAATGAATAAAAATAATTAAATTTATGAAACTTATTTTTTTTCGTGTTTTTTGCATAGTTATTTATTATTCTGAAAAAAAAATCCATTCTTTTTCTTTAATGAGTTTTCATGTAGATTCAAATGTAGGTGATAGTTTATATATATATATATATATATATATATATATATATATATATATATATATCAATAAAATTACAGCACATCATAAAGATTTTAGAAACTATAATTTTCACTTAAATTGTAACAGTGAGAGAAACTTACTTTGATTACTGAGAGATCCAACAAACAAAAAAATCTTCAATCTTCTTTTTCTCAATCTGCCTATTTATAATTATTTTTCTTTTTCATATTTTTTTTATATGGTCATCTAAAGATAGAACCCTTATTTCCATCTTCTTATCCAACATCCATCAAATCAACAATATCCTCTTAAGCTATCTTTAGAATTTTTTTAAAGCAGATAGAGTATATTTTAATTAAGAAAATTATACAATATTTATAAAATAAATAAATGATTAAGGAATTAAGTTGTATGAGGCTTCTTCACTTTTTTCAAATTTTCAAACGACGTGTTCGTGTTCGACACGTTTATAAGTGAAATGTTCAATTCAAAAAAAAATTATTAAATTTTTTATAATTTTAGTACGACCTTAACACAATTTTTAAAATAAAAAATACATTAATTTTCTCAAAAAATTATAATTTATTATATAAATTTTTATTACGATTATAAAAATAAGGAACTTGTTTCTACTCTAAAAAAAACTGAAACATACTTGTGTATGTCAATCTTTATTATCAATTTATATAATTCGTAATTATATAATATATAAATCAATGTCGCATGTCCTACATTTTAGAAATTATATGTATTTTCATATCCATGTTTGTGTTATATCAGTATCCGTGTTATTGTATGTGCTATGTTTATCAACTAATCATACAAACAATTTCCTCTTAACAGAATACTTGTGCCCTAACTCGTCACATATATTTATATATATATATATATATATATATATATATATATATATATATCAGGAGTAATTTGGAAAAATATTTCAAGAATAGATAAATTTAAAAAAAATGAAACGTTGAATAAAAACACGAATATAATTTAAATTTTGGAATCAATTTTTTATATATAATGACTTTTTTATATTTTAAAATAGTAGAACCAAATTAGTAACATTCAAAATAGTTAATTTCACATTGTAAACCAAATTTACGAAAATAAAATTTCAAACATCGATTTGCTTAAATTTCAGCTTCAAATTTTCAATACAAATTGTTTTTACGGGATCTAAAAAGAATTGACTTCTACTCTTCTTAATTTCTCGTGTTGACTTGGGCTTTCGGCTACAATGTCCATTGATTTGGGTTTGGGCTGGTTTTTGAGTGCAAAATATGGGTTATCACTTGTATATCTTGATTAGGTTGAATTTTTGCGAAATATGAGCTCTCACTTGTTCGTTTTTGTTAGGTTGAATTTTCGACTTCGTGACTCAAGGTTGACTCTCGAGTGAGTATACCAAGGTTAACTCTCGATTGTTTTTGTTAGGTTGAATTTTCGACTTCGTGACTCAAGGTTGACTCTCGAGTGAGTACACCAAGGTTAACTCTCGAGTGGGTGTGTACCTGCAAAGTATTCCGAAGAGAAAGTTAAAATCAGTTTATCAAATAAAAATAACTCTATTTCCCTCTTAAACTTACTCATTTGTTGAACTTTTGACTTAAACTTTTACTCTTCGCACTTTGTAATTATTAAACATGTACATTTCCACTTATTTATTAGGCTTTGATAAAGTATTTTCTTATTTATTCATTTTAACTTGAGTTTTCATCATACTGCTAATCTTTCATCCTAGACAGTACACAGATAACTAAACAGTGTCTTGTAAACAAGTTTCTAAAACGACATAAAATCTAATGTGTTTGAATTTTTTTTTATTTGAACAACGACTTGTCTTCAGATTATTGCATAATAGTAAATAACTGTTGCTTATAATCAACACAAGCAAAGCTTGAATTTGACAAACTACGGCTTCCACAACCATGGTGATTACATGACAATACAGCTTCACTGTAGAGTTATCAACATCGTGCTTTGTTACTGTTACGCATTGGTGTGGCACTCCTGAAAGCGAAAAGCAGTAGAATTTGCTGAGAACTATGCCAACATCTTTGGCAATCAACTAAAATGTGAATCGTTTGTACAAACTAACTACACAGAATTAACCATTTCAAGACAAATGATGATTGATAACACAAACCATTTCAAGACAAAATTAGATGGTACAACCATCAATCAAGTAAAATCCATGTATATGCATTTGGCACATGCCCCATTTTTACAACTAAAAAATGGTTAATACAAACATGTTAAAAGGCCAAGCTTTGAACAAATATGGGACACTAATGAGACATTAATCCCCACAACATGCCAAAGTTGAAACAGTTAGCATGAGCAGACTATATAGAAGAGAGATCTTCATATATAGTTTTGATGCCAGGCCTTTCAGAAACTGATCGAATGCATCGCATGGCTATTCCCAGGACCTCCTTCATTCCCTTTTCAACAATAGGATTGCTCATTTCTGGCATCAAGGTAGCATCAAAACATTCTGAGCCTCTGCCTTCTGCCACACGCACCCTCACCCAATCTGTCAGATCAACACCTCCCTCCTCACTAGATATCACATCACCAGCACACCTTCCAGTTAGAAGTTCCAAAAGTATCACTCCAAAAGCATAAACGTCTGACTTGAAGGAGGGCATTGGCTTCTTGGAGGAAGCTAACTCAGGTGCTCGATAACCTAAGACCCCAGCATCAAGAATCTGCTCAATAGTACCTGCTTGAGTCATGAGCCGGTGAAGGCAGTAATCAGCAACTCGTGCATTCATATCAGTTGTGTCTAACAACACATTTGTGGCTTTGAGGTTCCCATGAGGGATGGCACGATCAAAATGGAGATAGTTCAGGCCACGTGCTACATCAACTGCTATTTTGAGTCTCTGGATCCAAGTTAATGGTGGACCTTTTCTTCCTGGTCGATCTGACAATTGAAATTTATAATTAAGTTCAAACTCGAGATATTTAGGAATGATAGACAACACAAAGAAGTCAAATAGATGAGTATTAGAAACTTTGATCAGTTGCAGCAAAATATGATAGGCAGTAGAATTAGAGCATATACAGGCACAAAAGGAAGACAAATAATGTACTTGAGTGACAATCTTGTGTTAAAAAGCTACTGGCAACCAAAATTTATTCTAGCAGCCAATGCAGAGTAGAACTCGTGCAACTTATGATTCTTACATGGAGCCAAGACATTATAATAAGTAAACCCAATCAGTTCAAAGAGACCGGGCTTTTGCCCTTTAAAAATGGAATTTCTTATGGAACATGATCTTTCTTTGTTGCATTTCTCCAAAGAGTGAGCAATTGGAAGGAATCAGACTAAAAATAACAAATTAGGTAATAAAAATTATAGAAGGCCTTGAACATAGATCTAAGAATAAATGTTTGGTAAACAAGCAGATCTAATACTAGAAGTTACCATGAAAAGCTCTTCCACACATTTCATAAGAGCACTTAGATAGACTAACCATCTGGACATCAAGTATCATCTTCCTGGCCAATTATGTCATATTATAACTATTTTTAATCTATCATGTATTCCATCCTTCCAACCCACTATATATCATGTTTATAAAAGAAAAAGTTTGGTCAAATTAGAAGTAAAGCCAACATATTACCATAAAGAAAGCTTGCAAGACTTCCCGGAGAGATGTAATCTGAAAGGATGAGCTTCTCGTGCTGTGTAGGGCCCCAATAGTATCCTCTCAATCCCACAACATTTGGATGTCTGATGTTAGCAAATTTTTTGGTTTCCTTGACAAATTCTTTTCTCTGTTTTGCTACTCCTTCTCTCAACCACTTCACTCTCAACAACAAACCATTCTCCAAAGTGGCCTTATAAGAAGTACCATGACTACTTCTTCCCAAAACTTCAGCTGGGGCCCTTGAGAGCTCCTCAGGTGTCAATGTTATCGAATCATCAAGAAAATGCAGCTCTCCAATCAACCGATCTGGTGACCTTGTATCTAGTCTTGCAAGATTTTCACCAGTGAATGAATCGCCAGATTCCGGTGACCATGAAAAGTGGCTTTGTTTTGATGGAGAGAACCCTGTTACAGCTGCAATTTTTTCATCAGAGCTTATTACCTCTGATGGCGACTCTTTACGTGTGGTCACAAGGTCCTCGGCTGAAACAACCAAAGCACCACCCCTATCAGTAGTTCGAACAGGAGCCGAGATAATAGGTTGAGGATGCCTGTGGATATCCTTACTTGTATCATATTCTGGTGGAGATCTTGATATACGTATATAGTGTATGAAGACTGCAAGCAGGATTAAAATGAAGAGAGCAACCACACATGACACTATGATTATTACTTTAACAATGGTGTTCAAATGCTTCCTCTTGGAACTTTCAGCAGGTGAAGCAGTTGATCCTGGAGGACCATTTGGAAAATGTAACTTGGAATTCCCAGGAAAGAAAGAAGAACTAGGGAACTTCCTAAGAACTTCAGGGACGAGTCCAGATAGATCATTTTCAGAAGCATTGAAATTTTGGAGCCCCTGTGGCATGTTATCAGGTAGAGGTCCAGTAAAATGATTCTCTGATATATCCATGGAGTCAAGTGAATTCATGTCAGCAATGGTGGTTGGAAGAGAGCCAGAAAAATTATTTCCAGCAATATTTAGCACTTTAAGGCCAGTTAATGACCCAAACTTATCAGGAAAATAGCCATTAAGCTGGTTGTGAGAAAGATCAAGAATCTGAAGATCAGATTGGTCAGGAGATGAGAAATTGATGCCACCAGAGATCACATTATTTTCAAGATGCAGCTCTCGCAATGTGGACATTGTGAGTAGACCAGATAGAAGTGGTCCATCTAGTTGGTTGAAACTAATGTCAAGCACTCTCAGCTTTGGATACTGAGTCAAGACTTTTGGAAGGGAGCTACTAAGAGAATTATGGGATAGATTCAAATAATTTAGTCGCAAAAATTGAGGAGTTTCCTCTGGAATGGTCCCCATCAAATGATTACCACTGAGGTCAAGAAATTCTATATTCCCCCATTTCAACATCCTGGTTAAATTTCCTTCTAATTTGTTGGTTGACAGATCAAGTACAGCACAGCTTCCCGTAAGGGGTGGCAGTTCACCAGTGAACTGATTTGATGAGAGGTTAAGAGAGTGAAGTGTTGTTGATGTAATTATACTTAGTGGTCCTGGAAAACAATTTGAACATTAGATTAATAACAATGAAAGCTAAGGACTCTCATGCAACACCACGAACAACCAATTCCACAAGTAAAATATGATAAGTGAAACATCGCAAGCAACCAATTTCATTAGCAAAATATGACAGAAAAAAAAAATTGGAACAGCCAATTTACCCGAGAGATTGTTGGCACTCAAATCCAGTTCAGTTAAAACCAAAGAGTCTCCTTTCAATAGGCCATTCGGAATAAATCCTGAAAACATGTTGTTGCTAAGCCGGAGGACCTGGAGATCATAAACAAAATCAAATCCAGGCAATTCTCCATCCAACTGATTGTAGCTGAGGTCTAACACTTTCAAGTTTTCAAAAACAGGTTCTGCAACTCCACTGGCCAATGATCCCGTAAGCTGGTTGTGACTTAAATTCAGATGCTTAATACTTTCAGATAGTCGTGGTAGAAACTTCTGCTTGGAATCAGAACTAGACAGCCTGTTCTCACTTAAATCAACATAGCTGGCACTCGATAAAAGCAAAAATTCAACATCCAAATTACCTTCAAGCATATTCCCATGCAAGTCAAGTTTTTCAAGAACAGTAATCATCTCAAAACCTTTGGGAATTTTTCCAGTGAAGCCATTATGAGACAAGTTAAGAGATACAAGGCTAGTCACCTTTGTCAACAACACTGGCAGTTCTCCAGAGAAAGAGTTGCGGCTCAAATCCAGGGACTTGATGGAAGCCATTTCTGAAATAGAGTCGGGAATTGGACCAGAGAAATTGTTTCCAGCTAAAGACAGATTTTGCAGACTGCTTAATTTACCAATATTCAGTGGCAAAGATGAGGAAAAGAGGTTATTGGAAATATCCAGGAACTCAAGGCTTTTGAACTCAGCAATGCTGCCATGTAGACTTCCTGTTATGGAATTGTTGGCCATGGAGAGTTTTACAAGCTTAGTGAGATTTGAAAACATACTCAAGTCTGTGTCAGCAGAGAGACCCAAGTTATCAAGGACAACCCCAGCAACATTACCACCATTGCACAAAACTCCATTCCATGAAGATGGGCATCCATCAAAATCAATGGATTCCTCATTCCAGGAATTGAGCACATAGCCGCTGGGGTCATGCTTGACTCCTTTCTTAAACTCCAGCAATGCTAAAATGTCCTGAGAAGGAAGCTGCCCCACCACGGAGAAAAAATACAAAGATAACACTAAAAGGCTAAATAGCTTCATAGTCTATAGACACCAGAACATTTACTTTTGTGTAACTCACACTCGAGTGAACACAGAAAGAGAGTGTTCACCCTTCTAGCTTAACAGGATATGCAACTTTCTTTCACCACACCAACAAAAGGTACAAATAGAGCTCCAAGATACCCTTCTTCAGCACTTGAAGAAAGAAAACACCACTTTATAAAGAACCACACAAGCACAGTCTGCAGACAGAGAGTGGATCCTTAAGCTTCTCAATCCACACTGTGTGAAGGGCTTACTTACCGACAAACCCAAAGGAGGGATTCTTCAATACTTCAAGTGTCCTTACCTTACCTTCAGCGAGCAAAGATAGATAGCATTTAATAATAAAAGATAAACCCAGAACAAAAATACTAAAACAGAAAAGAAAAATGCTACACAAAGTCGTCAACTTTACTTGCTAAAAGACCACCAAAAGATGAAAACCAGAAGCTCCAAGAGATGCATTGCCCTTCAACAAAAAAAAATAAAAAAATTACAACTGCAGAGCAACTTCTTCACCAGAGACCACCATAAGCTGCATAAAGTAAGGAAAACATAAAATGCACTGAAATGAGCCAAACAAAATGTGCTAATGTTGAGAGATCTGACACATAAAACACGATGTTTCTTACCAAAAGCACCTCCTTTGAGCAAGATGTGGACTGCAGTAGAAATCCCTCCCCTCAAGTATCAATCTTTTGAAGCAGACAGGAGAGGTTAACACAAAGATTAGACCTTTAATTTAAAACTCATAAATTAAGTACAGTATAACAGCATTGTAGCCACAACCGAGTAAAGAGAAAAGGGGGAATGAGTACCGGTTGACACTCCATGCAGCAATAAAGATGAAGGGACCCAGAAATTCCTTTTGGTGCTAAAAGCTTTAACTGATGGGTAGAAATCTTTTTAAAACCTAATAAAAAAGTATTAAAATTTTATGAGCAGTAAATGACCCCAAAGTGACAACAAAAAAATAAAAAAGAGAGTGTCTTTGTCCTTTTTAACATGTGTCCTTTGGCATGCATGTGACACAGAGGATAGGTGCAATGCAACTTAAAAATGGAACCCTAATTGTTAGTTTATGAAAGGCCTAAAGATAAACCAGCTTATAGATTTCATCCTTTTGAGGTTTTTTTTCAGTGTCTGCACTCAGCATTGCAATTTAACATGGAGGCAAGGGGAAAAGGCAAAGCGGGAACAAAAGTTAGGGTCTTTATAATTTCTACTTTTGCCCCTGTTTTGGGGTGCTAAAAATTTATGAATAAGAAATTAAGATTACCCGCCAAAAAAAAAACAGGGAATCTCACTCTCTCTCACTGCTTTCCTAGTGGACGTCAAAAGATTTTATGAAATAGAGTTTAAGATTGCTGGGTTAGGATGTTGGAGGGTGTGTCAACAGTGCCAAGTAGGAGTGAGGGGTGACCCACCAATGCCCCTTTGACTAGGGTTTCTTTGTTTTGATCAATGTTTCCAACACAATTCAATTAAGACAGAGTTACAGGAACAGCACAGAAGAGGTGAAGTTGGTGAGAGAATAATGGAGATATGTTAAGGGATGGGCCATGGATTAAAAACCCCTATGCCAATAATGTGACCCATCACCCCACAACTGCATAGACAAAAATGGTTCCACATAAAGCACCCTTCACTTTTCATTCATTTTCAAAGTTACAACTTAAAAAACATTATATTTATCAATCACTCAAAAATTATGTATTTTTTTTTTACACTATTAGCATATTATGAACCAGTATATACTTTTAAAGATAGTTACTATAAAAATTATGATAGTTTGTGGTTGAATAATAGTTTGTGCATGTATTCCCTTCCAAAGTAAGGCACAAGACAAGATTATATAGTTTTACATCTTCAATTATCACATCCTTTCCTTCTATTTTTATTTTTTTCCCAGTTTAATTTTATAAGCAGTGTTTTAAAAATTGGGGCACTAATTAATCTGGTTAAGATAATGGATTAATAGTTGAATACTGGTTAAACCACATTGTCTGAATATATAAAAAAAAAAGTTGGAGTGTGTAATTTATGATTTTTGTAGTCTATTAATGTTTAATATCCAAAAGAAATGTGCATTTGTTTAGCGTTTAAAGCCATTTTTCAGTTTAGGAATTCATGTGTTTGTAATTTATTCAATGATTAAATATGTTTTATTTAAATTTTATAAAATATTAATTTCAATCATTTTCATATTATAATATAAAATTTGAATTATAAACAAAGATAAATTTCAATTATAAGAAAATTATATATATTTAATAATTTAATTTATAATAAATTCCAAATTACAAAGACAAAAATATATATTTAACCATTTGATTTATAATAATAAAAGAATAAAAAAACATAATAAAAAACATTTGAACGAGTGTTGTTTTTATGCAATTTTTGTAAGACTTAAACTTAATCCATTGTAAACCAGATTTTTTAATTATACTTTAGTAAACTTTATAATTTTCAGACATTTTTATTCCATTTTTTATAATATTTTAAAAAAATATGTTGTATTATTTAATGTTTAAAAATGTATTTAGTTAATAAGACAGTGAAATAAAATGAATTGTATTTATTCCAACTTCAAATACTTTAAGATAATAAAGTTAGGATTTACTCCTATTCAATAACAAGAACATAAAATCTTTGTTTCCCTTAATTATTTAATTATTAAGTAGGATTGTATATAACTGAATTTCTTAATATTTTAGAATCTTTTAACAACAAAATTAAAATAATATTTTAAACTTAAAAACAGAAAATACGTGATTGATTTTATAGAACTTTGGGTCGGATGAATAGTTATATTATTATTATTTTGGTTAAGTTATATTTATTTAAAATATCAAACTCAATCACCTAATTTTTAGAAGATTAAAATTGAATTATATTAACCTAATCATAGAAAGAAAGCAATCTAATATATTTGAATTAAATTGTATAATATTAAGTAATGGTTATCCGAATGAGCATAGCTATAACATGTAGAGAACATTGCATACAATCTTAACTTGTATAATATTAAATTCTACAATTGTATATAATTTTCTTAATAGTAATTATTTTTTATTAAGTTAGTACAAAGAAGTACAAACTCATAGTAATTGCAGGAAGACAAGAAATGTGATAAATTAAAACGTTGGACCCAATCCTTTTTTCACCATCTTATGTCATCACAACTCTTAGTTAATTATTATACAAGAATCCAACTGTTCTGATTTCTACTAAAGAAAACACTTATTGAAAGAAGGGATAAGGATTATGATAATATGATTAATAAAAGATTAGTATCCTACCATAAAAATTAAGATATCTTATAGTATATTTATAAGTTAGTAAAACTTTGTTTTATTTTTATAATGTTGAGTTAGATTCCAAGTCCATTTTTCAATACAGTATTAGAGTCATTTACATACAAAAATTTGTTAGATCTATCGTGTTATCCTAGTCATTATCATACCACTATAAATATGTAGTTTTACGTTGGAGTTAAAAGTTTTAAAGTTATTTTTTAATATAAATTAAAAATTTTAAAAACTTGATTGAATAATTTAATTTTAAATTTAAATATAATTATTTTTATTTTTTCATTTTTGTCTCATTTTCGCTTAAATATTTTTTAGTATCATAAAATCATTCCCAAAGTAATCAACCTACCACAATTAAATCAACCATATCAATCAAATTAAAACCAAAAACTATCACCTTAAAATTGTGAAATCCATAGCCAATAATGAAAATTGTGCCCAATTTCTAACCATTTCTTCTTTTTTAGTTGGGCAACTATTTGAATCTTCCTTATTTTACACATATGGTACACTCTAAATACAACAATCCAAAATATACATTTTACTTTTTCATTATCATATATTAATAGAAAACAACAACACAATAACAATATATAGTACACTCCAATAATTAATGCAGCTCCGAATTAAATTTTATAAATTTATAAAAATATCCCATAAAGAATATCAGTAACTGAATAACAATAGTAAATAACCAAAAATTTAGCATGAAAAATCTCCAGGAGCAAAACTAAAAACTAAATAAATAGTTTCAATATTACAATAAAGTCTGGATCAAGTACACAAAAGAGGGTTAAAAAAAAACAAAAAAAACTTACGAATAAAGAATGAGAAAAATGAAAAAACATTAAATATACGCCTATTTTGTGAATCAAATATCTATTTACTTAGATATCGTCTAATGATTTAGAATGAACCAAGTATTCAAATTAGGTGTCAAATTTTCGGTTTGATCTAAATAAACAAATATGAAGTAATTTTTTTTTTATAAAAATACTTTCATGTTAAATATTATTATGCAACTTGATATTTCAACTAGGCTGACACTTCTAGTAACACATCACAACAAAAATTAAAAAAAAAAAATGGAGAATTAAAAAAAAAACCTATGCTTAAAAATTTGAGAATAAGTTTATTTGATTACCTATTTTGATTACTCACATTTTAGTGAATAATGAACTTTCATTTTATTTTCTTGCTGACTTCGGACCTATTTCCATTTAATTAAGTGAAACATCAATAACTTATCAATTTGAATATTTTATCACATAGAAAAGAAAGCTCAATAGTCAACATATATAAATAACTACAATATGACAAATGTTAATATAATATATTACATAACGTTATCCTTTAACTCACTATCTTTTAATTAAAATTTATTGAAAAATGTAAAATCATAATAAACTAATTAAATTATGGTGAATATCCAGAATTTCGTGATTTTTAATAAAATTTAATAAAAAATAGAAATTTTTATAAATAATGTCTCGGTGATATTTTTTACTAGAATATATCATATTAGAAATTCTAAAAAGTGGTCAGACTCACCCTTGTTCTCCGTAAAGTTGTCCCTATAAATGAAGAAAGTATTTCCATTTTATGTTCCATGAGAAAAGTAATAAATATATTATGTGATTGTGATGAAAACAAAAGATAAAAAAGGATGAACAGAAGATGAAAGAAACCAAATGAGTTAATAATCACACTGTTGAAGTGTGAAGCCTAGAGTTACAGAAGAGTATTTAATAAACTAAACGAGTATCAAACATGAAAAATTTCGTAGTGAAATATGAATTTGTCTATTACTGTTAAAAAATATGCGAAAAAATTACTAAGTTACTGTTGGAAATCCATTTTTTTAGGACAAAGAACTTACAAGTTTACAACCACTTGATTGAGATTTTTTTAATTAGTATTTTAACTTATGCATCAAACAAGATAATAATTTTTTTAATAAATAATTTTTTTAATATATACATTATATTATGATAAATAAATCTCTTTGAATACATAACTTATATTTGAATTTACAATGACTAATTCAAATTGAGATAATTTGACTAGTAATAATTGTCTTATAATATTGAAATTTAATTTAAAGATAAAAATTGAAATTTCAAATAATAGTCAATTGATATAGTTGGGAAAAAAATTAACTAAGTTTGAAATACACCTCTTAAAAGAGAAAAGAAAAATAATATTGAGAATGCATACTTAAATAATAGTTATAAGTTAGCTTCACTCTCAATACTTACTTTTTAGTAAAAAAAAAAATCAAATATCTAAAAATAAATCACCATTTTTTTTCAAAATTATCCAAAAATACAGCATTTATTTGCATGTTTATATGTTTCACGTAAAGTTTAAGATGTTGAAGTAATGATTTATTTACATATTTATATTTTAAGCACAAAGTGGTAATGCTATGATTGAGTATTACATATTTTATAAGAAAATAGCTATCTAAAATTGTTGGGAAAACACAGTCTAAGATTTTAAATTCATAATCAATTCCTTCATATTTGACTAAATATGTAAATACTTGTCTAAAATCACATTAGTTAATATTTCCAAGAACAAAGTTCTTTACATTGAATTGAATGCATTTTCAAATAAATGTAATGCATCCATATTCCTAATTTAACTAGATTAAGAGAATGCACCTATCTAATATTAAATCAATTGACCCAGCATATAATAATAATAATAATAATAATAATAATATAAACTCATGAACACTCTTATATTCAAAACTGCTATAAGGTGTAGTAGCATAGCATAAATAAAGTGTGGAAATGGCAGAGAACTCAAAATCCACTAGAAATGTTAATCCTAAATAAGTAAATAATGTTGAAAAAACTTGTAAAAATTGTGCAACATGGATGGCACCTATCATAAAACACAAACTCCATGCAAACCACGCAAAATCTGTAGTTTTACTTCTTCCCTCCACCAGAAACATTAAACTTGAAGAATATTATGTCCCCATCTTGGACCACATACGTTTTACCCTCCTGTTTATACTTTCCAGCAGCCTAATAGATAATCCATTAAAAGAGACAGAGAAGTGGTTAGGTCCCTATAAGAAAGCAGCAATATGTATACATATATAATAAAGAGGGGTAAGAGAGGTGCTAGATCTTTGGTACCACATGGTATAGCACATAACACATGAAAAACTTTTATAGGCTGAAAGCAACCAATGCACATGCATACACTTAACCTCAATTCAGTATCAAAAGTCACAAACCCAACAATTAAAAAATTGAGCACATATAACTTTCTTTCCAAACACATTTCAGAAAAGAAAAACAAACTTCTTCGTAATTTATAGATTCTCTTTCATATTAGCATCTCATTAAGTAATGTAATTTTAGTTTCTGAAAAAACTTGTTTTTTTTTCTTGTAAAATGTTCATGATGAAGTTTATGAAAACAGGTATATTGCTAAGAAATACTTTTCATCTTACGCATAAATGGGCATATCCAGCTGCTCTTGTTTATTTAATTTTGCTAAGGTAAACACATTCTAGTTAAATCATCATGCAAAAAGCAGTTGCTATATCTTGATTCATACGACTGTATGACATCCAGCAAAAAGCAGTTACTATTTATTGATTCATGCAACTGTATGACATCCCCTGGCATTTATCACTTTCTTTTTATTTCTTTCAAATAAATTATCGAAAGAAAAGGTAGAACAAAGTATGGTCCTCTCACAACTCAACACAAGCATAATAAAATTTAGAACAAGACATTTGCATAGTAGTTGCTCTTGTACAAGTGTAGATAGAAACAAATAAATTCTCAAAAGATTCTACAATTTTTCTCCAGTCAAGTACAACAAATCAAGTTCTCACATCACAATTTGGTTTTCATTTCTTATAGTTCATCTTTAGTCAAGAAATAAATAAACCTCCCCACTTACAGACTATCTACTCCAATGTTCACAGATTGTCTTAGTGGCAGGTCTATCAACATAGGACTTATATGGACTCTTCTGTAAAAGATCCTAAGCAGCTGCTGTATCAATTCTAGTTCTGCTAGATAAAGTACTTCCATCTGTTGAAAAAAGGAACCAAATAGCAATTCTTCCTTTTAATTAGACTACGCTAAAACGCAGGTGAACCTAGATGGGGCTAAACTAAATAAAGGAGACAACTTGAGCAGATAACATCAGTTTTTCCAGCCTCAAATAACCTAAGCTACTAGACCTGAAATGCCATCTCAAGTTGTCCATGTATGTAAGGATCTATCCTCATTTTTCCAGCAAATTCTTCAAAAATTACAGGTTAATTTTCTTGTTTCATCACCCAGTTATAAATCTGATGCTGGGGACAATATACATAACACTAGGAAGAAACAGCCAGCAATATAATAAACATTGTATCAAAATAAGTTCATACCTTCACAGCTGACTCACTAGAATGTTCCTTAAGATCCTCAAACTTCATCACCTGAAACAACATTCACGAGGCAGTCAAGCACCCAGATCAGTTGTTGCAAGATTAAACGTATTTGTAAATCTAGAAATCACTGTAAGAGCAAAAATAGCTCTAGCAAAAAATGGAAAAGCTTAAATGGATCAATAAAAGTTAAACTACTTAACCGGTTAAGAAAACAGATAAATTCTCAAGTAGAATGGTTATACCCAATAGGTCATGAAAATAGTGGCAAGTCATTTATTCAATTTGCAATTTCAAATAACCGAATTATGTGGTACCTCTTCCTAATTAGAAAATTAAAACCTGAGATGGTTTTTGAAAAATCTCAATGCATAATATAACTGAACAATGTAGGTTACACTATGGACCCTATATTTCAAATAGCATGATTCAATTTGATTCTAAACCTTCAGTAAATTCATAGGGCGAGTCAACTTGGTGTGAAGGAATAGTGTTATTTGTATTCAATCTTGGAATCCAAGATTCCTGTGTTTATTTACAAAAAAGGAATGTCACTCCTATTCTGGATCTCATCCAAATATTCATGGAATCCTATTTTCAATGTTGGAAATAGGAGCATTTAATGAAATATTACTTTTCCAAGTAGCTTAGTAATCGTGTTTAGCTATGTTCGATATATAATCTTTAGTTATACAGGGTGATACAATTGAGCCCTTACAGATAAGTTGACTGTATGATGTTTAATTATAGAATTATAATGGCAAACCAATAATTGCAGTTACATAAAAGGAATGATAAGCCTGATCAGAATTAAGAAATGTCAAAATTCATGAAATCAACTCACCTCAGCACAAATAAATCCCTTTTCAAAATCAGTATGGATAGCCCCTGCAGCTTGTGGAGCTTTTGTTTGGCGTCTAATTTGCCAACACTTAACCTGCAAGAAATAAATTATACCCAAAAGGATTATTTAACATCAAAGGACAACACATACTGTGGTGTTAGACATGGAAAAACTATTGGGAAAATTGTTTAACAGAATTATTGCAGACATCCCAACGATGGTTATCATACACAGAAAAGAAACCGCACCCAGACACAGGAGTAAAATGCTGGTGAAAAGTTTTCATAAGAAACCTAGGTACACCTGATGCTATATTGTTAGACAAACAGCAACAGAAATAGTAATTATCAGATAAGTAAAAGAAGTACCATCAAGGTAACCCAACAGAGAAACATAAAGTTTTTAAAAAATAAATTTGAGGTCAGTTCCATTAGTTCAAAGTTAATATAACAGCAATTCTGCATTTTAGTTACTTTCTTACTGCATCAGTCGCAATCAACGAAATTATCTATGCAGATCAGTTTACTTCATGTGCACAATAAAAGCTAAGTACTCCCTCTACAACTTTTTATAAGAACTTTCTGGAAAATTTGTCTTGGTCCTTTTAATAAGATCCCTTGAAATTGTCTACTGCAGTGTGTTTTGTGACAAAAATGCCCATAACTACTGAAAACAATCTATTCAATAAATAATAAGTACAGTAAACTAATTTCTTGAACCCACTCCTCACTCAAAAAGTCTATTAAAAAAATTAATTAGGAGAGGAAAATTCTGAAAAGGGATTAAGTGAAGAAAAATACAATTAATTAGGTAGAAAGAGATTAAGAGAGTGTTGCAACAATTTCAAGGATAACTTTGGAAAAGTTGTACAAACTGTTGACAATTTTAATACCACTAACTAAATTAGTTAATTCTTATGAAGTGGTTAAAAGTTTCCAATACATTGGGCGTACTTATAATTTAAGATGAGTTCTTGCTAGCTTAACTAACTAAGAGTTTGGTGGAATATGATGCATAAATATTGTTTAAACTATAGGAAAGGAAAAGACATTAAGCTCAAAATGTATTTCTGAGACAGTACGGAAGCTTTATTTATGTTGAGGAAACGAAATCAATTCAGTAAATAGAGGAAATTTGACATCCTTTAATAATAAAGATATGATAAAGGAATAAATAAAAACATTCCTAAAAATGCATATGTAATCCAAATATTCCAATAATGAGTTGTCTTTTTGCATGATAAATGATGCACTTGAATATCACACAATGGTCAGGACTCAGGAAGAGATTTACACTTGGCACAAGCACAATCATCTCAACAGTCAACAGCAGAGAAACTAAAAGTTAAGAATTTGACGAAGTTGATGCACAAATCCCACAGCAGATTTATAAAATTAAGACAACCTTTATCACTATGAAAGTAGGTATGTGGATATATTACCTCATCAGGTCCAGCTGTGAAAAAGTAAATGAGATTAATAGCTGAAAACCCAGTCTTTATTATTTTGGGAAGAGCACTGTTGAAATGAAGAATATAACGTTAGTACGAAGCAGAGACTATAATTACTTATCAACTCTTCACTGTTAATGCTTTGGTCAGCAGGCTTTGCAGGGAAAGGGGTTCTAAGTAATTTAGTTATAAGTATTTTCAGTAAAAAATGAGGATATACAGGTTTTAGGTAGAGAAGAACAAAATCTTTATTATAATTTATTACAATTAAAAAAAATGGGGGATTAAATTTTTGGAAAAAGATTTCAGGAGATAAAAATTGCACAACAACAATATTAAAGAGACAGGTGTTCCTAATTCTGCAATCAAACATTTAACAGCAGCACAACAAATACATTGAACAAACCTTTGAATTTTGTTCTCCTCACAATACTTAGCTGCTTCATCTGGAGGCAGATCTGAAAGATTCCTCTCGAAGGCGCAGCTGAAAGGAATAATTTGCTCACCACCATGCTCCTGGACCCTGGAGAACACAGGTGCCAAATGTTTATTAAAATTCTTTTTCAACATTACAAAATAGCAAACACTGAGAGAATAATAAGGATAAACAAAATATTAAGGCACAATATGAATATAAATTAAGAGAAAATAATATTCCTTAAGGAAAACAATATGTGAATAACTAGTTAAGATTTCCTTCTGAGTGGAGTGGGTACACTGCTTCCATGGAAAACCGGTATGAAGTTAGTATTCAATTTCAAACAGAAAAAACACTATAATCTTCATTCTAATATCATTTCAAATTAACAACCACAAGAATTGAAAACCACTGTCATGTGGCCAAATTGTGTGGGTGAAGGAAGCAGGCAGTTAAAGGTTTTCACTGTCACAGTTTAAGTTCAACTTTTCTAATAATAATAAATTTTTTAGACAATTTTAAAATAAATTACATCGGCGCACTAGAGATGCACCCCCTGCATTGTAATTATAAGAGAATGCCTTCACTATTTGCAGTTGTACTCTCACTTACACCCACTCCTGTTCTTTGCACTTGTTACCTAGGGTATCACTGATATGAGCCTAAATCAAAGCCAGGAATGAAATGTAAGGGAAGAAAATCTACATCCTTTGTGCATCGAGACATAATTGTAGATCAAACATAGATTCATTTTCCATGCTTAAGAACATAACCACATTTTTACACAGATCTTTGAAACGACATCTAAGTTAAGTAGCACAAAAATTCAGAAGAAAGGCCACTAAAAATGCACAATATATACCTTGCACATAAATATGTGGGATACTTAGAACCCACTTTGACACCCTTCATACTCATACAGAGGTAGTTATGGAGAGAGACAAAGCCTAAATTATTCATGAAAGAAAAGTGATTTAAAAAAAATAAAAAATACATACCAAGCATGAATTTTGGGCAGAAACTTATTTTTTTTTCTTTGGTAATCTTTTTCAGTCATATTAACCTGTGAAAGAAATTTAAGTATAGAGTTAGAAATGTAATATAAATTGATTTGAAGTACATGACACTAAAGAATGAGTGTCTATGATGTAACACGTCACTTGCTAGGGAAATAGTTTAAGAACGCACAAACATAGAAATGTTGCAATCGATGGGTATGAATCAAAAAAGAAAATGTGATTAAGCATCAATTAATATCACGTTAGGAAATTTCAACTAATACAGAGACTAAAATCACATAATTGTGATAACCTAAAGGACTGAATTGGTGCAATTAAAATTTAGGAGACCAAAATTGCACATTTGCAATACAGAAGACCCAATTGGCACAATCAAAACCTGAGAGACCAAAATTGCACAATTGCGATACCCGAGACCAAATAAGCAATATAACTTGAATATGTATACATGCAAGTATGCGTGGAAGGCAGTCTCCACAAAAAAAAAGGTATGTATAAATTTTGAATAATAGGTACATAACCGACATGAGATACAGGGGACCTGATTGCATGATTTGCCAACATGTATGGTTGAAAATGCCTTTGGATATATAATAATTAACAGTTACATTCATATTTTATTTTAACCAAACTACAATTTGGAGTAAATCACAGTAAGCAATATCCAAGCCACCTGGCTATAGTTGAGCCAGACATAGTCAAACGGTGTCAAACTGTATCCAAGCATAATGGAGACATCTCCAACACATATCTAGTAATACATCATTAATAACTATTTTTAATTCCTAGAAATTTTTTTGTAATAAAATACAGTATCAAAAGACATACATATTACAGCTTATATATTCTCATAAGAAACATAGATGATTTACCAACCTAATAACTTCTTGATTAAATATTTTTTGTTAGTCTCGTAACATTGCACAGACGGTTTTATATACTATTGTACTGGATATGTGCAAAGAAAAAAATACAAAAGTAGAGAAATGATGCCCAGGTTTACAAAAAAAATCAACATCAGCTACCTAGTCTCATTATTAAATTTTCATTCCCACTAATATGAACCTCAAAGCACAACTATACTAGTAAAGTTAATATAAGACGAGGTATTGTATCTGATCTGAAATAGTCTCGATCAGGCATTGCAAACCCATACATACATAATAAACAATAAGGACTTTTGCACTCCAAAGCCAAACACTTTTTCTACTGGAAGAGAATGTTACCAAGTATACAACAGGCTTGGCAGTAAGTAACTGAAAGGAATTCAAAATCTCAATATCAGCAGCCTTCCAATCACCTAGACGTACATCTTTTCCCTCCAGAAGCAATGCTTTCACCTGAAGACATGAAATTGCCATCATAAGTTCCATCCACTATGTATCCACACATTTTTGGTATGTATACAATCGAACAAATAGAAGTACAAAATGTGACAGTGACAATTAAGTGATAGCCTCAATATTACATGAGATTTTGCAAGGCATAAGATATATGCATCTACAGACACACAAAAACTGTGCTTTGACATGAGCTAAGACATTGATGACCAACTATAATTAGAGTCATTTGACTACTTACATTCTCCTCCATACAGTACCATGAGAAATGCTCATAAACAGAGGATATTAAGAAAAATTCAATTCCAATCATGAACAACAAATGAAATGTGAAATAAGCAGGAAGTGTCATAACTCCAAATGAAAAAAAAATCTTGAAACACCAAATCATAGGACTAGTTACATGAAACCGTTTGGTGAAAGTCTTTCAATCAACAAAAACCACAAACGTGAAATACATTTTCTCTTTATAAAAAACAAGCAACATTTTACACTGCAATTGCAAGAAATTAACAGCAAATAAATACCAAAATAAGTCCATAGTATAACACTTATGTTTGAGAAATATGGTAGAAGGCTCTACTGTGTTTTGATGCAGTAATATACTATGGAACCCCAAAAAAAAACCACGTCACAGAAAGAATTGCACATACCACCAAAACAAAAACAGATTCGAGTTACAAGTAAGAAAATTGTGCCAGTTTATTTTAATAAATACAGCAGGTATGCAACAAACTGCAAACTATATACGATATAAGATATATAATATAAGAGATGGCCATTTCATCATTGGGGGAATAAAATAAATCATATAAATGCTCTGAAGATAAAATCAAACCCTTTGACAACATTCAAGCTCGATTTTTAACTGCTTGTCATTGCTCCTCTTCATGCTTTTCTCAACATCTTCAATCTTTCTTTCCATGAATTCAATATCCTAGAATGTTGTGCAAAGGGAGGAGGCAGATATATTACAGCGTACAAACAGATATAGCAGAGGTATAAACTTCATATTTACACAAAAGACTTTACAATGATGAAAAAGCAGAAATTACAGCTAAATGGAGGATGAGGGATCCTCCTTGATGGTAGAGAAAAGGATCACACAAAGAAGAAAAAAGATGCAATGGAGCAAAGCTACCCAATTGCTCCACATATGTATATGGAAAAGCCCCTTAAAAAGGCATATACTTTGCAAACTGTGAATAAAATTAATGGTCCAAAAGTCAGTTAATTACGATTAAGAAAGTTGCTAATTATACATACCTTCAGCCTCAATTCTTCAGAAATGATCTCCAAATCCCTAACTGGGTCAACAGTATCATCTACATGAATAATGTCCGGATCCTCAAATGCACCTAACAAGAAGCAGGGCTCTAGGTTAACTACCAAATTGAGATAAAAAAGTCATAAACTCGTGATGCAGCACTAACAAAAGAGGTCCTCAGAAAATTAGGCATCATCTTACGTAAAACATGGAAAATTCCATCTACAGCACGAATGTGGGATAAAAAACTATTCCCCAATCCTTGCCCCTGATGAGCACCTCGGACCAATCCAGCTATGTCATGGATTTCTAAGAAAGCTGAGACCTGAATTTCAAGTTCAACAAACACGTCATAACACAGAGAAAATAGACCAATCTATCAATAATAAACAACTAACACAATATGTCAAGAGCAACAGATAGACTTGTAAGTTCGATACAGCTCGAACGTAAGCTCACAGATTATTTACAAAAGTGAACTACAATTAAAAAGGCCATCACTGATTCAGTAATAGCGATACTCACATACCTCACTTTTTGGCTTGTATAATTGACAAAGCCACTCAAACCGTTCGTCCGGTATATTGACCCGCGCCTCATTAGGCTCAATGGTGCAAAAGGGGAAGTTCTCAGCAGGTATTGCCAACTTGGTGAGAGTATTAAAAAGAGTAGATTTTCCAACATTTGGCAAACCAACCTGAACAAGGAACAATAACAAACATAAAAAAAATGTAGAAAGTCTTGTCATACAAAGTTCTCATTAAGCATTTAGAAACAAAGAGACAGCAACTAAAAGTTCACAGTTCACCAGTTCAGTTCAGATGCACAACAACTATTATCTATCTCCCACATAAAAATTGGCAAGATGAAAACAAAATCAATGAAGCGGGAATATGATGCTGAAAGGAGGAGGACCCTTTTCTGTAATTGGAAAAGGGTAGCTGGGAATAGTGTCAAAAATCGAAAATTAGTGGATTTGGAGAGAGAAGTAAGAAGCATACAATGCCAATTTTGAGGTGAGAAGAGAAACGACCGAAGATGGGTCGCTCAGCTGGGGCTTCCTTGGACTTTGCAGATTTGGGAGGCATTTTTGGCGGCGAAGGGCTTTAGTTCGATTCCAACGATGAAGTGAAGAACAGGAAGAGCGTTCCGAATCTCCAGTTCGTGGCTTGTAGGGTTTTGTACTAGGGGAAAGCGAGTCACTATTCTTCCCACTTTTATGTTTTTTTTTTTTTATTGAGAGAAAAGGGATGAAAAATAAAAACAAATATTTGGGGACACTCATACAGATTAAAAAATTAATAAAATACTTGTAAAACACACACACACACACACATATATATATATATCACAATATTGCTTTTTAGATAATATTTTTCCAATATATTTTTAGTTTAATAAACATGCATGAATACTTATAAATAATTTAAAATTTATGAGTATTCATTTAACTAATGCCTGTATCTACAAATACAAATGGATATGAGGAGATTATAGTAAAAGGATTTTCTCTCTGATTTTGGAATACTTAATCCAGACTAAAATAATTTTAAAAAAATGTAACAATTTAAAAAGTTATTTTTGTTATTTCATTGTAATGGGTGAAAAGGAAACAAAATAAAGTGCAAAAAGTAAAGCCTTATTTTATTGATTTGAAATCCAAATATCCAAAGTTGATTTTCTGGGCATCACTGGGCAGCTATGGCCCATTCTTCCTCCTATTAACATTTGGCAATTTCTCCCTCCACCATATCAATTTCAGCATGCACCCAATCATCTATAGAAAATGATAAAAATACCTCTCCTAAATGACGAAAATAACCTTACACAAAAATGGGAAAAATTATTTTTGAAACTTTTATCTGAAATATTTTGGATTTCAATTTTCATAATATATTTTTGAATTCTGAATTTTTTTATCCAAAATGTGTTTTTAGTTTTGTGTTCATAATTTTTTTTTCAGAATATATTTTTTATTTCTCAATTATAATTATTATTTTGAATTTTTTAATTTGGCATAAGTGTAGTTTTAGAAATTTTAAAAATTGATATGGTGGAGATTAAAATTGATATGGTGCAGGAGGATAGTTTTGAAAATTTAAAAAATTGATATGGTGGAGGTTAAAATTGATATGGTGCAGGAAGAATCTGCCTTAACATTTTGGCAATTGCTTCCTTTCTTGCACCATATTGCTGCACCCGATTCTAGCGGAAAAGGCAAAATTGTCTTTAAAAAAATATTCTAAAATATGTGTTCTGGATTTTTTTTATCCGGAACGAAATTTTATATTATGAATTTTTTTATCTAAAATGGGTTTTTTATTTTGTTTCTGGATTTTTATTTCCGAAACAGAATAATTTCTTTTTTGGATTTTTTTCTGGAATGTATTATTTTCAGTTCTGGATTTTTTGTCTGAAATAGAATTTTAATTTTTTTTCTGGATTTTTATTTCCGAAACTCAATAACCACTTCTGGATTTATTTTTCTGAAATATATTATTTTTAATTCCGGATTTTTATTTCCAGAATTAAGAGTATTTTTAGAAATTAAAAAAATATGTTGAGTGCAGGTTAAAAATATGGGGTATAGGGAGCATTTGCCTAAATTTTTTTCCTACTCTCTAAATATAGTTATGGTGGGCGGTTGACGACCCACTACCAAAAAGTGTGGGGGCAAATTTATTTTAAGGCAGTTTCTTCCTGCACCCCTACATATTTCTTCCTGCATCCCCGCAATTTTGTAAATTTCGAAACTGACCTCCACAATTTTGGGATCTGGGAGTGTGTTACGGATTCATCAATCTGGAAGTGAATCATGTTGATTTCCGGATGAAGGGGTGTTCCAGAAGCAAAGTTTGCATAAATTATTGATTTCTGGATTGTTGAATCGGAAGTCTAATTTCTATTACCGATTGGTGGATCCAGAATGATTTTTTTCAATTATGAATTTCTGAATCCGGAATACATATTTTGAATTATGAATTGACGGATCTGGAATGGTTTTTTCAATGGATGTTTTGCATTTTTTTATTTTGGATTAACATTATCATTCATGTACTACTGGAAGCATCAATTCGGGAGATTACCGGATGCGCCAATCCGAAAATTTACCGGAAGCACCAATCCGAAAATTTACTGGATTTCATAATCCGGAATACAAAAAAAATAAATGTACAGTTTATATAGGGACAGTTTTGTCTTTGCGCAATTTTGTGGGGGTGCAGGAAGAAAAATGTAAGGGTGCAGGAAGAAACTGTCATTCATTAATCCAGTCGTTGACCTATTTTGGTTCGCTCCGCATAATCAGCAGCCTGCACGGACCAATAGCGAAACGAAGTAGGTTGGTCCGCATCCGCATAAATAAAAAAAATAATTATTACTTTTTTAAAATAAAAAAAAACTTACTTCATTTACTTATTATTGCGTGACCTTTATTTTATTTTAAAAAAATTATACTAAACAAATAAATGTTTTATTTTAATCATCTAAAGGAGATCTAAAGGAGCTAGTATTAAGTAAAATCTTATATCAAATTTTGTTAATAAAAAATAATATAAAAAAAGATATCAATAAAATAGTTAAAAAATTAGTCATTTTTATTAAAATATTTTGTAGCAAAACTTTGATAAGATACTCTCTTATACATTTACATACATATATAGGAAAAAATGTATGCAAAACAAAACTTTAATTATTTTTAATCAAGCATTCTAATGACCCTCTTACTTCATACATGAATTTATATTTTTATCTTAATTAAATGAATTGAAACACAGATAAAATTTGAAATTTTCAGCAGTAGAAATAAGTTTTTTTCTCGCGAGTTACTTCTTATGAGGGCACGACAAGTGAAATGAGTCTGCACTTCTAATGCAGGGCGGGCCAACTCAACTTGTATTTTAAAGGTCAAATGTGAGATGGTTCAGCTCGTTTTACCACCCCTAAATATAGTATAAAAAAATATTATATCTTCTATTTATTGTTATTTGCGAATTACAAAATTCAAAATACATGTTCTTTCATTTAGAATTATTATTTAAAAATTTATATAAAACCACTTTGATATTGATGCACATTGTTTATATTTCAAAATGAAATACATTCTAGAAGATATATTTTTTAGAATAGTTATTTTGAAAAATTGGGTGCATATTATTCATATTTTGGAATGGTAAAATTGATTTTTTATGTTCCGAAATAGAGAGTATACTATTTATGTGTTAAAATATAGTCTAATTAGCAGATGTATTTTAGAGAGGACATTCTGAAATATAAAAGTATATTTCAAAATTACCATTTTGAATTATTAAAAAATTACATTTCAAAATAATCCTTTCGACCTGTAAAACTTATATTCTAATATTAACATTCTAGAATATAAAAAAATATATATCATGGAATGAGATATGCATAGTTTTTGGAATTTATTATTATTTTTTAAATTGAAAAAGGTGTAAGAGAACTTTTATGAGATGAATAAGTATGAACTCAACTCACGATATTTCTTAGTTTAATAATAATAATAATCATATAATGTTAACAGAATAATAATTATAGTATTAACCATATTACTAAATAGAAAATAATATTAATAACCATAACATTAACAATTTTACTTCAAAATCATGCACTAAATTATTTTACTTCAAAATCAGTTACCAGAATCTTATTTTTTATTTTTTCCTTTGAAAGCACGCACTAAATTGATGTAGACAAGAAATTCTGCATTTTGATTTCGAAGACAAAAAAACACATAATTTACAGCATTGACAAAATAATAACATTCTGTTAAGTTTTGAAGGAGCAAGATCCCAAGAATACAATTTCATTGCATACTCAATAAAAAGGAGAGCATATAACAAACTTTGGTATTATACCAAAATAAGATGAGAAATAGTAATAGTAAACTTGAGTAGTTGAATTCAATAAAACAAATAGAAAGAATATGTAAAGCATATATTTGCTATAAGGTCATTCATTTACTCATGGTTCTCCAATGCAGTTACTCACTAGAATTCAGAAATCACTGAACTCAAATTGCAGCACTCACTTCTCTTACTCAGTCTCATGTTGTGTAATCAGATTAAGCTGTGTGTTTGAGGTCAAAACCAACTTCATCTTGACTTGAAGACTCTTGTACCATTTCAAGTTCTCCATCTTTGGGACCTCCCAAAGCATGACTACTACCAGAGAAGGAAGTTTCTGTGGTGTCCATGTTGAGCCAAGCTTCATGTAGTTGCAAGACATACTCCAAATGCCACAACACCTCCCCCATGGTGGGACGGCTCTTTCCATCATCAGCAAGACATTTTTCTGCTATCTCTCCAAACTTGGACAATGATTCAGGACAATAGTTTCCGCTAAGACGAGGGTCAATGATTGTCTCAAGTGATTCTTTCCTTTGCCATCTCATTGCCCATTCTGCAAGATTGATCTGATCTCTAGGCAAGGTGGGGTTTATCACAGCTCTAGCACAAACAACTTCAAACAACACAACTCCAAAGGAGTATACATCTGATTTCTCAGTCAATTGCTGCCTTCTGAAGTACTCAGGGTCTAGATAGCCAAAACTTCCTTTCACAGCTGTGCTAACATGGGTGTGTTCAAAGGCTGGACCATCTTTTGACAATCCAAAATCAGACATTTTGGCTACAAAGTTCTCATCTAGCAGAATATTGGTTGTTTTGACATCCCTGTGAATGATTCCGCGGTCAGCACCTGTGTGAAGGTAGTGCAGTCCCCTTGCAGCACCAATGCACACTTCTAGGCGCTGCTTCCAAGGTAAGGGAGGGAGATCACTCCCAAATAGGTGGCTTCTGAGAGTTCCATTGGCCATGTACTCATAAACCAAGATCATTTCATTCTTCTCTTCGCAGAAACCAATTAAGGACACCAGATGTCTGTGTCTGAGTTTGGACAGCATCTCAATTTCTGTCTCAAATTCAGCCAGGCCTTGATCAGACTGGGGGTTGGCGCGCTTAATTGCAGCCAGAACGCCTTCTTCAATCTCCCCTTTGTACACCTTACCAAAGCCTCCAACTCCAATTACCAAACTGTCATCAAAGTTGTTTGTTGCAGCATTGATTTCTGCCAATGTAAACCTCTTGCCAACTCTAACTGAGGCCACAGATCCGTATAGCTTTTGGGTTCCTGCTGATCCCTTGCCACCCACAGAGTTGTTAACAGCAGCCCCTCCATAGAAGAACAATGGCCTCCAACCCTGAGGGTTGTTTTTGGTATCACTCGATTCCTTCTTCCTGCTTTTACAGAAACAGAATACAAGAACTATAATTGCAACTATAGCTAAAGAAGCTACACCTACTCCAACTCCCACCCAAACAAATATTGCTGTTGATTTGCTTCCTGAATTGCCACCTATGTCAAACCTCTCAACATAGGCAAGATTTCCATTTCGACTAAGCTTGAAAACCTCCAGACCATTCAAGAGAGCATCAGTTCCTGCACTACCAGCTGCTGTGTCAGGACCGAGTTGAACCCAAACCGTGTCAATATTTGATGACACAGGATCAGAATAGTCCAAGTGATATGCTTTATTCATCCCTCCAGCTCGCACAAACACATCAACGTTATCCGCAGCTGTCCTATTGTTTATGTAGATCCTAAATACTCTCTCATTTGCCTTCTCATAAACCAGCTCACAAAAATGCAAACGGATCAAATAATCAAAGTCAGGATCTACTTCAAATTTCCATGACATATTGAACCTTTTGTCCAAGACTCCAGAGTTGGACATTGCCCTCGCAGTTTCATATACAAGGAGAGGAGCCACCGAAGTATCATTCACGGAAGAATATGTAATGTTAGAACTGTTCTTAATTCCTGAACCAGCATTTTCAATGATCATATATCCAGAATCCACTTCCCAAGTTCTCCAAAGATCACCATCCTGATTGGACTGAACCTCAGGACCACCGACATTCAGCCTATACATGGTCTCCATCCCATGTCCGGGCAAATTCAAGTTTCCACCACTTCCACCAACTCTACTAACTGAGCCAGCAAAAAGCTCACCCACAACTGGGACAATCTCAATGGCATTGATGAAGCCAAAGGAGCTTGTGGTTGGAACAAACTCAATCACAAGCATATCCCCATTCACGGCCAGAATATATTCTTTGACCAAGAAGAATGAACTAGCATTTCTTCCAGAATTCAGCAAGTTCATATTCTTGTGGGATATCTTACCAGGAACATCAAACTCTGATAACAGTTTCAGACCATTGACCACTACACCAAATGAGGACTCGTTCACATTGAAGTCGTCAATCACAAAGGGGCAAAAATGGAACCTAACAAAGTAGTTTCCCTGAACATCTTTGATGGTGTAATTCAAAGGAACAGTGAAAATTCTGGCTGTTTTATAGAGAGGATCATAAACTGAACTGCCACTTAATGTAGAAGTGTTAGCAACAACACTGGGGGTGCTCAGGGTGACATTTTTATCGGTGGCCAAATCCCCCACCCATCTTCTACCATCCACATTCAAAGAAGAGTTTGAACCACAATTTAAGAGAATAGTCTTTGATTGAGCATCCACGGTGCTCACTGTCACAGACACTGCCACAAGAATCAAAACAAAATAGAGTCCCTCCCCAAGGACACTCACCATTATAACAATTCCCCCAACAAGACCTTTTAATTATTTTTTGCAAAAGAAGCAAAATTTGGAAAGGCAAGGCTAACAAAACAAACCAGACACAGAAAAAAAAAAAAAAACCAATATAGACCCAGAAAGCCAACACTGCCCAATCACAGAAACAATCTCGTAGTTCCCAAGATCTTGAATAAGGAAGCACGAAAGTTGAAGCCTTTATGGAAAACTAGACAAAACAATCATCTGGGGCATATGAATGTCTATTTTCCACACCATGGGAGACACTACAATACAAAGAGTGGAAAAAAAAACCCACCTCCACCTTCAGCTGAACACAATCAATCCTCCATCAAACAGAAACAGCAATTCACAGATCTGAACTTGAAAGGGCAAGGGACCAATGCAAGGAGTGGAAATGCACTATGAAAGACAAAAAAGGACAACAACTTAGCTAAGTTGTGATAAGGAATCCAGAGAAAAAATACTATAAAAACAGAGATGTCACCCAAAATGGGCTCTTTCCTGAATAAACAAAAAAGGAAAATCAGAACATGGGTGTGGTTGGAAACAGATTGGAAAAGTTGCAATTCATCTGTGCCTGTTTTTGTATCTTTTACAATAAGCCAAGTAACGGACACTATTGGATAGGTACTTTATCTTTTTTCTCTTCTTCTAACTCATGTGTCATAATCGGTAACAGTAGCAAACTTTTCCTTTATTTGATTTGACATCTAAAAAAGTTTAGGGTAAGCTTTTATGTAACGAATCAAATTACATTACTTTATTCTCTCAAATATTTATTGCCCTAACATACACATATGGTATGAGTGCAGAGCTGTATTATTAATGACAACAAAATTATACTCAGTTAATGATGAACTAATGTTATGATTTTTTAAGATATTAAATATAAAGTTAATAAACTTATCACCATACATGATATTATATTTACCTTTTCTACATAAAAATCATAAAGTATAAATTTAAACTAAAATGTGTATACTCAATATCCTAAATTCATGCACATAGTAAGATAATAAAAAGAGTGCAGTTGAAGAAAACCATTGATGAAACTTTATAACTGTAAGATATCAAAAATATTAAAAGAATGAAAGTACTATTTCCTCTTTTCTTTATTTAAAAAGTTATATTAAATTAAAAATGCAAAGAAGATAATTTGAAGAAAATGGTGAGAGGGAGGCAATGATGGATGGGAAGAGTGGTTCCATAATCCATAATTTGTGATGATAATGAGATGAGATGGGTCACATGCCATTGTCCTCCTATTATCATCTTCATCCTTTCCTTTTTCAATAATTGTTATTCAAAGATAAGTATTAGATATTTATAAATGATTTATAAGTAAAGAGATAAAGAATTTAAATACACTGTAAAAGATATCTTTGTCAGTCATTCATAATCCTTTTATTTACTCTGTGTATGGATAAACATAATCTTAATAATATTAGTAGATAATCAACCAAATTTTTTACCAGAAGATAATTTTAAGAATAAATTCAATAATGTTATGTAAAACAATGTTGTGTCTTATGTTATTATTCCGTACTGGCAGTACCATTTGAAGGGTCCTTCTATTTTGCTTCCACATTACCCTTGTACTATATACTATACCCTACATATTTTATATTGCCCTCCACTTCAATTATTTCACATTTCCCAATATAGTTTTAGACTATGCTCATAAATAGTTCATACCAATAAAATAATAATAAAAATTCACAGTTTTGTGTTTCTTTTCCTTCTTTTAACCTACATCGAATTGATCATTGCTATCCAGGTACATTGACTCTACCAGCACTTCTTTGTTTTTATTTTTATTTTGTTGATAGGATTTTATATGCAATAAAGATGGGTCTGAAAATATTATATAAGAAAAGATCAGTATTGTATTAATGTTTTAGATTGAAAATATCGTATTTTAATTTTTTATATGAAATATTTATAGTTTATTGGTGTTGAATTTTCTCAACATTTTCACATAACACAATCGGACATTGTTAGAAATATTTTTATCCTATAATAAAAATGTCACCTTAGTTTAATCTTATGTACTAGAAATACCGATACAGTATTATTAATCAGAGACTGATACACTATTATTAATTAAACTGTGTATATATTCTTAATCATATATATTTTTAATATTTTATTTATGGCATTATATTATATATATACATTAAGAACCAAACTAGTATAACATTTGAGTTAGAAAATCATAATATTGTAGGTGTTAATGTTCCCATAAGTTTAAATGTCTTACCTTTCTTATGAGTTGACGTGAAGGTAATTCATATAAACACTTCATTAGTCTATTAATAGATATTTATAAATAACATAATATTTCAAAAATATATAAAATTAATAGACATTAACTAGTAAAAATATTTTTACATTAAATATATATCATCTTGGTCTTTATAAAAAAATAGATCTTTTAGTTTTTTAATATAAAATTTTACTATTTTCCTTTCCACCGTTAAATGATAACCTAGTATGCGAAATGTTAAAGCATTGTGACAATGTAATATTGTTGTAACATATTTTGGTTACGCGACATTAATTACAAAACTTTGATAATTAAAAATAAAAAGTCTACATTAAGAGTTTGAGTAAGACAAGGTTTGACTGGTTTAAGGATCCATAATATGCTGGTTAACTCATCAATGAATAATAAACTTTGTTTGATGTTGAATGATACATCTCAATCAATAATAAAACTTGTCGGTGACTTTTTCTATACACTAAAATGTCTCTTCATCAATAATAATTATAAGGGATAGCCTATTTCAAAGACAAAATAATTGATTTGATTTGTTAACAATATATTATCTCTAATATGAAAATTTATTAGATTAAAAAAACATAAATCATATGTTATGAGAAGATTAGTCAAAACCACTTGAAACAACTCTTACACGATTGTGTTTAACATTTAATAGAAATTGATTCCAAAACTGTCAAAAAAATGCAAACCTGATAACATTTCGGATTTTTTTACATAATGAATCACGTTATAACACAGCCAATTATCCTTAAAATATAAACAATCACGAATTTTTCTTTCATCCTTTTCAATTTCCACTTTTTTATTAAAACTAAATAATCAATATTTTTATGTATTTTTGTCCTTTTCTTTTGCTACCTACCTATTTTCACAGCCTCTATTTCTTTTCTCCCTACTAAACACTAAGGTACATGTCTCTGTCAGTGCACATGAGCGGTTCCCCCATTACAAAACAGATTCAAGTGAATTTTTGTACATAGAAACAGATAGCTACTACCTAACTCACATGTCCCATCTAGAGAAGCATCTCAAAAGTCTCAGGCGAATAAACAATAGACAATAATGGTAATAACCATTTTAAACACAATTCACTGAATGCCAAAGAATATCATACACTTTGTGATAACCCAAAAGTATCAATAAGCCATGTAGAAACTCATTAAAACAAAATGTACAAAAGCTAATGAATTAGCTCATATGGAAGGCAAAGTAAGAATTACAAGGAGGCAAATTTGTGATATACTAGTGTCAACCAACCAAAGCATGTCTCCTAGTATGATACAAAATTCGAGTATGGCAAAATCGGTGTTAGCAACTGCACAAGTTGTTGGTTCTTTTGTGTTGCTGTTTTCCTCAAAAATGTGTTAAGGAGAACAAAAACCCAGCAGCTACACATCAGCCAGCTGCTATATTATGTGAACAACTGTACAACTTGTAACCTGTATCCATTGGAAGATTTGCACATAGTTCCTCAATGTAGTAATTTAACAGAAGACAGCATGGACTAAAATAATTTATGCTATAGCATCGCCATAGCTCTGCAGTTATAGACATGAGAAGTGAACCCAAAAAAATGAAAAAGAAATCGAACTACCAGACCTCTAGCCTCTCTGATCTCTGTATAGATGAAGCTAATAGAAAGAAGAAAAAATGAACCAATTAACACTATGGTGGTGCTCCCTGAAAAGTTACTTGCAAAGTTGCCATATCCACATCCAGTGTGGTTGATCAATGATCATGTGGGGGCTTGCAGATAATTATTTGCTTATCACAATTCCGGGTCTAACAAATCCAGAGCGTGGAAAGATGCAGTTTGTGTCAACAGGGTGTCTGTCAATTTACCTGGCCAAAACGTACAATTAAAGAAGTTTTCTAGAGTCCCCACTCAGTTCTCTTCTCACAAGCGCCAAAATCTCAATTATCTGCAAAATAAATGGATAACTATTAAAAAGTTTATACGTTGGGACTTCTGAAGACCAAGCTGGACACACCACACACTATTCTATTCATATGAACGTAAAATCATCTCAACCTTCTTCACAAAGAAAGACTATTGGATACGATAGACACAAACTGAAAAGAAAATTATATGCCCATGTTTCTTTGAAGGTACACAAATCTAATTGAACGCTAAAACCAGTAAAAACTTCTGCTTGGAGCTTCATCATTAGCTATCTATCTAATAATACACAATTCTTAGCTGAATGAAGGGGTTGAATTAGTATGCCAGCAGTACACAGTTCCAGTTTACTAATGCTAAAAAGGAAGCTCGTCCACCTATGGCGGTGATAGTACATTAACAGGTTTATTTTGAAAATACAGAAGTGGTCTCAGAACAGAATACCAGGGCAATTGAGATGTTTTGTACTCTTCCACTAATTTTTACTCACATTCCTCCACTTCCTCTCTCTACTCCCCTTTCCTTGTCTACGATTACAAACCACAAAAGAATTTCCTTCCAATTTCATGGTTGCCATTCTGGCAATTGGTTACACTAGTCATGTCCACTCTGCTATGTGCCGGATCCATGCATCAATGAAGACCCCAAGTCTCATGGAGCCTGGAATTCCTTCCTAATGAGATTTAGTTTTTCCTTTCCTAATATCCCTCGATTTTACAAAAATGATAACTAATACCATATACTAAATTTATGCAAACATAAATTGTTCTCACAAATAAGATGTTACTTTTTAGCAAAACGTCAAACACTTCGTCTTTTAAATAAAGTAGAAAAATTCAATTGAACATTACGCCTGAAAATGTCTAATGCAGATGTTCATAATTAATAACAAGAGAAAGGAGTAATTTAATGTGATGAAAGGAAGCTATTTTGACCATTAGATTGTACATGAATGGCCAAGAAGAGTACTAGATTAGAACATAAAGTCATTTGACTTTTTTAAGTGGTTATATGACTAACGTAATTTTGAATCTAGATTGTCTCAATGTATGTAACTCCATCCATAAATCTACCAAACTAAGACAGAAAATGACTATTCCATTGCATCTCAGTTTACTCATAGTATACTCTAAAGCTATGGAAATGCCATTTCGTAAATCAAATGTGAGCATCCCAAAATAAGAGAAATTTCCAGATCCTCTCCACTTTTTAATGCACTACCAAATGCAAGGAAGAACAAGCCCTGGTTATCCCAATGGTACCATTTCCAACTCTGTTCACTTCCACCACCAGGGTCTCCTCTGGGTGAGCCCTAATTTCTTAAATAATATCTCATCTTTTTTACCTTCCCACTGCAATTACCTTAATTTCTTAGTTTAATGAAGGCCTTAATTGTTTTTCTGTTGAGGGAAAAAACAGATAACAAAATTATTATCTGCAGCATGGAGTGCAAAAGAGTGATATTATGTGGGGAAAAGAAAGCAAGCCAGAGAACATGAGTTCCAGTGACGGTTATCAGAAATGGAGACCTACAGAACTAATTTGATTGTACTCGTAGTCAATGTAGGTCGTCATAAACCAACCTTTATGTTTAGGACTGAACATTTTAGAACATACCTAACTTAATCACAAAAGCTAGTTTAAGAGACGGGCAAGTCATGTAAGGATTATTCTTGGCCAGTTTTCTAACAAATGTAAAACATCTCAACAATGATAAATATGACAAAAATATCATATTAAACACACAAAATTTGCTAGATATTCTATTCTCAAAACCAAAGACAAACTTCAGGGATTTTCCTTCAACAGTTAACATTAAGTATTTATTGTCTCAACTCAACACAGAATGGAACAGTTGCTTTTAAGATCCTTAAAATAGTTACAAATGATAAGGAGAATTAATCAGGAAGATAAATAGACTCGCATATATTGGCATTATACACACTATGACGAAGTACAAACATTAAAAAGATGTGCAGAAAGCAAAAGGTTCTTACCCCAGGGTAATGCTGCAGTATGGGTGAATAATGATCAAGTGCAATGTATATTTTTTCAAGGAGCCTAAGAAGAGTATCTACCTCATCCCCCAAAAGATCAACCTGAAACAACAAGTAACTTTACATCAAATATAGGTGGGTGGACCAATTACAAGACATGAAGATTAAAATAGAAAGTTAAAATAAGCACCCCAAACACTTAGGAAACCTTCCATAAAAGCTAGCTTAGAGAACCAAACCAAGCCACTTAAAAACTCCACAAAGTATCTCATACTATTTGTACTTGATGCGGGACTTAAAAACCCATAATACCCAAATCCCTACCATTGCACCATTCCTAAGAACCCGCATCTTGGTGGCTAACAGACTAGGACACTTAACCTAGCCTTTCTGGACAGCCCCTTCGTGAGTAGCCTGCTCTGAGGCACAAACAACCAACTACGCTACCAATTGATAACACCAGAGTACTTGGGAAACCCCTTCCTTAAAAACTAGTTATAAGGGGAGAGAACCAAGACACTTAAATATTCCACTGAATATCTCATACTACTTACTCAATGTGGAACTTAGGCATCTCATATATCCAAGTAGTTCAGAAAATAATGTTTTCTAGATGACTTTATATCTTTTCAAGTTGAGAATTAGCTGTATCTTGGTTCACCAGTATTTTACAGCATAAACCTATAGGCTATTCACTTGATTGCAATGTAGTTGGTTTTCCAAATTTCTCTCTCTTACTGTGTATGTATCATCACAAGCTACATGTACAACTCATTTGAACCACCCATGGCACTACTTTTTTGCCAATGAGAGCACAACGATTGCTTGACCTCTCCAACAGCTGCTTGTGCTTCCCTGAGATTTGAATCACATTCTCATCCCAAGTGATCAGGGCAAGTTTCCACCTAAACCAATACCTTGTAGGGTTCCCTAGTACTATCTAATAATGATATTCAAGGGTATCATCCTGCATTGGAGCAATAGAGGTTACACTTAAAAGATAAAGTAAAATTCAGAAACACATATACCTAATCCAATGTTTCCAATAGCATCGTGACAAAAGTGAAAAAGATCACAGAATGTTTTGGAATAGATACCTCTGTTTCAGCCTTTACGAGATCAGAAGATCTTGTTTCTAGTTGTTGCTTGTACACCGAACCCATGGTTTTGAGTACGTTGGTTTGGTTATTGATCCACCGAAACTCAGATCTTATGTTTTCAAGCCTGAAAAGATTATTACATATATGACTTGGTTCTAGTGGTATTCACCACAAGGATTTGAAATTGAATTTTAAATAATAGCAAAATTGACATTAAAAACTGCTTGTTAAATACAAGGATAAAAAATATGAAATTAAAACATATTGGTTTCTTCAAACAATTTGTGCTGTTACCAGTTAACAAAGACCAAGTTGAAATCAAATATAAACTTCTGACAAATATCTTTGCTCAAATGGGAACTTTTTTCTTGTTTATATATATATAGAACACCTCCTGCTTGTAAATAATCTGAAATCATGAATGGATACAAATAAAAGCTTTGTATTTTGTATTTGTCTTAAAAAAGCTTTGTATTTTGTATTTGTCTTAAAAAAGCTTTGTATTTTGTATTTGTCTTAAAATAAGTTTAAAGTTTAAAAAAAAAAATAACTAAGTTAATTCCCAATTATTCCTTTAATCAATAGAAGCAGTCATAGAAACATAAGTTTCTGATAAATTAATGTGTTATAAATAAAAGATGAACCTGGACACGATTAATGCATACCTCAAACAATTTCTTGAAATATCTTTATTTACTCTAGCTTCAAAATCAGTAATCATTGTCAGCAATTTATGAATGAGATTAATGGTAGATTCCATTTGCTTCCTAGTTTTCCTTTCTTTTGCCTCAATCAAATTTAGTGCTTCTTGTTGTTTTTGTGTAAGAGCAAAATGTACTCTTCTTTCTTCTTCAATCTCTCTAAGTTTGTTTGTTCGTTGTTCAATATTTTTATGCAGCTGATGCATTTGCTCCTCATATTGTTTATTTTCCTTCAAAGCTGCAACCAGGTTACCATTAGTGGCATCCAATTCTTCACTTTTCTCTTCAAATAATTTATGTTGTTGAGCAATCTCAGCTCTTAAACTGTTAAGTTGTTCGGAGGCAAACTGCATTTTTTGTTTCTCTTGAACCAAAGCATCTGCTGCTCCTTTGATTAACTTCTCCTTTTCTTCCACCACCGATTTCAATGTAAGCACTTCATAATTTAGTTTCTCCTTTTCAGAAACTTCCAATTTTAACGCTTCATCTGCATTCACCAAAGTTTCTTTAAATATAATATGATTAATATCCAATATCCCTTGCATCATAGTTGACTCCATTTCTGCTTCCTCAATTCCCAATCCACTAGAAGCTTGAGCACTGAGGGAAGCTTCTTGGAATAATACTTCATATATTTCTTGCATGAAACTATTCTTCAGATGTAATTCTTCAGTGCAGCATCTAAACTCACTAACAATACCTTCAAAGAAACATTTATATACATCTTGAATAACTGAAACTTGAGAATGTGCATCCCCTATATCATCCTCAAGCTTATGAACGGTTTGTAACAAATTTTTCTCCATTAATTGCTCCTGCGACAATTTTTCCTCTGCAGCAGAAAGCTGGGAAGAAAGACTAAAAAATTCCTTGTTCTTATCTGATAGAGTTTCCTTCAGTTGATGATTCTCAGATTCTAAGAAATCCAATCTATCCTTTAAACTGCCAAGAGATTCAATGTTTTCACTGAATTGTTGTACTTTCTCATTTCCATCAAGGATTTCATTCAATTTTGCAATGACATCAGGGATTTTTTTCTTCAAAAGCTCAAACTCCTTGTCCTTCTTTAGTGGGAAAGAAGAACCTCTTTCTTTCAAAAGTTCGCGCCTCAGGCGAAAATTCTCTTCAGTCTTCTCTTGCACCTGAGATTCATGGTTTCTTCTCATTTTAGTAATATAAGTAACCAAATCTTCTTTAGACATGTGCTTTAGTGAGGCTGAATCCAAATTCTCAGGCTTGTTAATCTTTGACTCCTCCTGTTTGCCATTCTCTTCCATAGTTAATGGTGACAAATCATCAGCGGAAAGCTTCACATGGAAATGATCAACCCTCTTATTATGACACCATTCCTCAGCATTCTCCAAGGATCCATGAGAAAGAAGGTGTCCGGTTTCAGAAACAGAGAGTGTTTTAAAAATTGAATCTAATTCCTCACGCAAATTTGAGATCTCTTTATATTCGTTAAAACAATTTCTACTTTCAGAATCATAAAGATCCCACAGTTTCTGTTCAAACTCCTGTTGCAAACCCCAGACACCATTACTGATCACCATCCGTTCAATATCTGATTGAAAGTCCTGCTCCTGTTGCCATTCAGAAAGTGATGCCTTTGATAACCGATCCGTGACTTTCATTCTCCTGCAGACACTGTCTACGGCATCTTTTAGACTTTCAAAAGCTTTATCAACATAAATCCATTTTTCTGGTATATTCTCCTGCAGAATACCACTTAAACCCACCAAATCAGAACCTGAACTAATTCTTCTGCTGGAACTAGCCCCCTTAATTTTATTTATTTCTTTCTTGAGCTGACTTAACTCCTCGTGCGCTGCAATTTGAAGACTGTCTACAGACATTATATATCCATCGGGCTCTACGACACTATCTGGAAACTGATGTGCGGCAGCTTCGTGGGGTTCATGATGATGCAATGAAGACCAGAATGTCTTAGTTTCTTCTGAACCCACGTGAAGCCCATGTAGCATTTTCTTTAGCCCGACCACCTCCAATTCTTTCTCAGTGATTCGCTCCGCTGCCTGTTCCTCAACAGCATTAACCATGCCCTTTATGACTGAGTCACTCACCATCCTGGATATTATCAGCTGCTCCTCGACATCCGCCAGAAGGGACTCCATTTCCTCAACTATATCAGTGTGATCGTCCACACTCTCATCCTCTTTACCATTATCATACATCCTTTCTTTACCACAATCATAAATCTTTTCACCACCCTTCATAACAGCAACGCTCTCCGTTGCCATCTTTTCTCCTCTATAAACAGGAATCAACAATTTGGGGCCATTCGAAACACAAGCTCAAGGCAAACCCTCAAATCTAACACACCACCTGCCAAAGTAGGAAACACATACATAACAATTAATAAACTTAACAAACAGAGCCATAAAAAAGGTTAGTAATACAAACCTCGACATTAATTATTTAGAGTAAATTCCCAAAGTCTTCCTCTAATTTCTAGCTATCTCTCTTTTTTCAACTCGTAAACGAATCCCCTTAACTGATTGTAAAACATTACAGTGACACCTCTTACCCGTTACACTCTCTTCTTAAAAATTGAAAAATATCGTGGTATCCTACAAGGGAGGTTGTTGTAAATCTTTAAAAACCAAGAAATAGTGCGCAATCTTTAAAAGACTACGGCCGTCATGTAATTTACTCAATTATTTACAATAAAAATCATTCAAATTGAACAAAAGTTCGGTAACCGCTATGACCCCAGGCCCCCTCCAAAAAAAAATCTAAACTCCCATCACACCCTTTCACTGTGATCACTTCCAAAATCATTGAGACAAAATTCAACAATCAATACAGTGAAACAAAGTCAAAATTCTTTCACCAGCATAATTTTCTGAAACAAAAACGACCATGAGCTGAAATTCAAGTCACACTAAAAAAACCAACGTTCAGTGGCAATTAACAGGAGCTCCAATGCAGATGGAAGGACATCGAAGCAGTCGAAAACAGAGAGAAAGAAAAAAAAAAAAAAAAAGGGAGGGAAAGTAAGGAGGGGGGGAGAAAAAAGAAGGGGGGGGGGGGGGGGGGGGGGGGGGGGGGGGAGGGGGG
>Ga0123342_1000827_pt1 | contig 50675 bp, 26 predicted proteins | sample Turbeawhitnodule_FD_89960 | JGI IMG/M metagenome (GOLD analysis project Ga0123342, IMG submission 89960) | Root nodule microbial communities of legume samples collected from Mexico - Turtle bean Mexico white nodule | ecosystem: Host-associated > Plants > Roots > Nodule | place: Mexico: Nepantla...
CATTACTTATAGCTTCCTTGTTCGTAGACAAAGCTGATTCGGAATTCTCTTCCATTCCAAGGCATCACCTGTATCCAGGCGATTCATATTCGACTGGAGTTCGCTCCCAGAAATATAGCCCCCTCGCCCTTCGTGATGAAAAAAATTGGATCACATCTTATGAACTCGTTGAGAATAATTCTGATCTAGTTCATAGCCTATAAGAAGTAGAAGGCTCTGGTGGGATCCTCACGTACAGATGTTGTTCGACCGACTAGTGTAAGTACCTTAAGATAATTAAATACGACCTATCAAGAGTCAATTACAAACTTTATAAATAAGCACATTAGACAAAATAAAGGTACATTTTTATTACAACATTAATAACACCCAAAAATTAAATACTCACTTGAGTGTCAAATAACTTTTTTTGCAAGTACACTCCCAATCAAGAGTTGAAACTTGAATACGAAAAGAAGAGGGAAGAAAATACGACAGAGAAAAAATAATTAATTGTCCAATAATAGATATAATCTAATATCTTAGCCTCTTAAGAGTCCAAGTGGAAAAGTGAAAAATCAAAATTAAATTTTAATGACTTACGGAACAATCTTGTTTCGCTTTTGTTTTATTGGAAAAAAAATATTCAGACGAAAATCAAATTCTGAAAATATTTTTTTAATAAGAAAAAAAATGAGAATTGAGTGTACTCATGAAAGTCAAATTTTCACAATGAACCGATTCAGTGCTACTTGGGAAAATCAATCACAAACTATCTATTTAGGAAATTATTTCTCAAAACCGCACTTGTGTGGAAAAACTCGTAGCTAGTCCACAAGAAAATTTCTACTCTCTTTGGACCATCTATATGAAAACTCAATGACGTTTAAAATATCTTTTCAGATTTTTCTACAATAGGAGAAAAGTTTAAGTAAAAACTGGTACTATTATTGATATTTGTTAACAACTGCATTGACTAATTCTAGTGCTCGTGTAAATTGCTTATATTGAAAAGTGGAGAAGAAAGTTCTAGCCACCATTTGTATTCAACTAATCCTTTTCATTATTTTTCCATTTTTTATTTACTATGGCTTACGACTAGGGCATGAAAAATTACTTTGATAATTACTTCAATCCTTAACTTTCCAAGAAATATCCTAAGCCAACTTCCTTATACTGTGAGTGGGACTCAGTAATAAATATTATTTTCTTTCTAAAATATATAACAGTTATTTAAAATTAGAACACGTTCATTAAAAAATATTCAACGAATATAATTTATATAAAAATATTTTTCATTTTAAGCACTTTTATGTGTTTTACAATATAAATATATTAATTATTTTAGTTAGGTATAAGAATATTATTAAAAAAATTAAAAACTAAAACCACCGTTGAGTTAAAAGAAATAAAAAAAATTATTACTTTAATATTAAAGAAATATGAAAAAATACGACTGTTAACATATTTAGTGGTTTTAAGTTATTGAACTTTATTTGTTTAACCCAACTTTTTTTTTTCTGTTCCAGATAGTCTTAGTCTTTTTCTTATATGTATAACATGTATTTTACTCTCTAATACATAAGTAAATAGAAATTTTTTTTGTATTTTCTTTTCTATGTTTTTTTCTCTTTTATACTTAAGTCATTCATTTGCAATTAGGGTTCATCAGAACCCCCTTTTTTCATTGTGATTACGTGCTCCATTTGATGCACCACATCAGACAAGGAATATTCATCTCCATTAACTTTACCAATTTGATTTTTATACCGCATCATTTGGGAACAAGACATTTTAAAGATAGTGAACAAGACTCTTAAAAAACAAACTTTTTAATTTGTTTAGTATAATTCAAATAAGAAAAAAAAGTGTAAATCAATATATGTATATATATAGGTACTGTTATTGATATTTTAAAGATAGTAACAAGGCAATAAGATATTTTAAAAAAATATTAATTAAAGATAGTAAATATTTTTCTAGCATTCCTCTGTATATATACCTATGTATGACCTCATTAAGTGAGCTCATTAAATGATGAAATTTGTAACGTCAGTTTGACTACTATGAAATAATGTACCGATTTCTTGTTTACAAACTTTTTTTTTCTTTTTCTATCTGTGAGAATCTTCTTTTAAAGATAATTATATTTGAGAAATTGTGAGTATATAATTTTTATGAAAAAAAATGAAAGATTAACTCAATACTAAACTTGAACTACAACAAATATGTAAAATCAAGAAGATTTTTATAAGTGGAAGTAAAACAAATGCATGTTTCATATTTAGTTGTTCCTTAGATATTCAGGTAGGTATTTCGTGGTAGGAGTATGTTTCTTAGATATTCAGGTAGGTATTTCGTGGTAGGAGTATGGTAAGGTGTTTTGTTCTTTATCTATAAGGGTTAAATCATTCCTGAAATAATTTTCATTTATTTATTTTTTATTTCCGATAAAAAAAAACAAATTCATGTTAAACATTGTGTATTTGTTATGAAAACTTCTGTCGTGTTTCCTTTATGAGCAATTCTGTTTCTTGTGTGAATTCATAATCGGATTTGGATAAATATTAGTGAGTTAGTGGGAAAGTAAGTTTCAAAGAACAATAATTTTGGCACCATAATTATGTAAAGTCTCTTTCTAATCCTACGAACACATTAGGGGAAAAGTGCTATGCTATAGTGATCAACCATCTCTTGCCTCGTTGACCTATGAAAACATCCAAAAGTCACGTTTGTGGTGGAAAATTGTAAAAGGCAAGATCTTCTAATTCAAAGCAGAAAAAGGAAAAAAGTTCGATTTAGTAGCTAATTATTTTTACAAATATAATTTTTTAATACAAATTTAATTACTGATATAAATAACATGAATTTATAGTTATAGAATATATTATATTGATGAGCTATTTTTTAGTAAAAAAAATTAGTATATACCGATGATGTTATTGCTTAAAAGATTTGAGTCTGGATATAAATGTGAGCTTTTCACGTTTTGAAAGTCTCGACTGTAAAGTTTTAAATCTTTATTAATATTTAAAAATACATTATCCTTTTTAATAATTTTGTATTGATTTATGTTCATTCAATTTACTATAAATTAATTCCTAACTATATATGCAAATATGAATTCATACATAAGTGTGTTTTAAAGTGTAATTTTTAAATACAAAATTAATTACACTCTTTATCAACTAATTAGAATTATTTTGGTCGAGCTGATTGCTCGATTCAGATTTGTCTCGGGTTGGTGGCAATGGAGATTTTCTGCTTGAGTTGGAGGAGACATACTTAAGAGACTGTACTCAAAGGCAATGTTTCAGAATTGTGTATTGTACAATAATGTTCCTGTTAATTAGGGTGATGAGACCTAGAGAACTATTAAAAGATTTCGTTTTTTCTTTTTCTTCGGGTAGGTTGTTGAGACTTTATCGTGATTCTTTTAGTTTTTATGCTACTCTCTGTTGCTAATATTTTTAATATTTAATAATATTAATAATATTTAATAATATTAATTATATATAATAATATTAATAATATTTAATGATATTAATAATATTTAATGATATTAATAATATTTATAATATTTATAATATTTAATAATATTAATAATATTAATAATATTTAATTTTTAATAATATTAATTATATTTTATAATATTAATTATATTTTATAATAATAATAATATTTTATAATATTAATAATAATAATGATATTAAATATATGAAGAATGTTATTAATTTTTATTTTATTAATTATATTAATATTGATAGTCATACTCATAAATATAATAATAATCATAACATGACAACAAAATTTGACTGATGTAATGGTTCAAACTTATATAGACAGTTTAGTTCTAACATTAATTATAATTGTCATAGCATATATAATAATTGTCAATAATAATCATAAAAATTGGCAAAAAATAATATTTATAAATAATAATAATAAAAAAAAATATTCAAATAATAATTAAAATTTAAAAAATAAAATATATTAACATTAGATAAATTGGATTTTTTTGGTAGTGAAGTATCTCTTGGTCTAGAGTGGTGAGACCCATCAAATCCAACTTTCACTGTTCATCCAATAAGAAGAGGAGGTTCATCCAATAAGAAGAGGAGCTAAGTTAGCATCTTCTGCTACTATATAAGAAGAGGACTCATCTTCTGCTTGAGTTGGAGGGGACATACCTATGAGCCTCTATTCAAAGGCTGTGTTTCAGAATTGTGAATTGTGTATTGTACAAGAATGTTCCTGTTAACTAGGGTGATGAGACCTAGAGAACTATTGAAGAGTTTCGTATTTTCCTTTTGGGCAGGTTGTTGGGACTTCCCCGTGATCCTTTTAGTCTTCGTGCTACTCTTTCAACTCTCAGTCTCGGGGGTCAATGCTAAATGAGGGAGATACCTGCAAAAGGAACTTATAAGTGTATTACCTAATTTTTAATGGTAGTTTAGCTTTACTGACTTTGATTTGAGTGTTAATGAATTAAGTGTGTCGGTCGGCTTGCATGTCCGTATAAGTCTCGGTCAATTCGGTTAGAAAAACCTATTCGTTGCGATGACTTGTGCATACCGGTACAAGGAATATTTATAAGGAATCAAGTAACACTATGACCACTTTCATCCTCATCCTGTCAAATCTATTCCAAAAATCTATGTTTCAACAAAGAAAGTTATTGTAAAAGGTAACCTTAGCCTCCATTTTAATTACAATTATTTTTTCAAACATAAATATATGAAAATAACTACTACATTATTTGTGTAATTCTTCTACACCATATCCCAATTGCGATATATCAACACTACAAAAAAAATTAGTATTATCTACGGATTTGAGTCCGTAGGTAAATTTAGTAATACCTACAGATATTACCTACGAACAACATTATCTACGGACATTACCCACAGATTCTGAATCCGTAGATAAATTCAGCATTACCTACCAAATATTACCTACGAATCTCTATTACCTACGAATCTCTATTACCTACGAACTATCACCAGGTAATCTCTATTACCTACGAACTATCACCAAAGAATCTCTATTACCTACCAACTATTATTATAATAATTATATACATAATATTTAATAATATTAATAATATTAATAATATTTAATAATATTTAATAATATTTAATAATATTTAATAATATTTAATAATATTTAATGATATTAATAATATTTAATGATATTAATAATATTTAATGATATTAATAATATTTAATGATATTAATAATATTTAATATTTAATAATATTAATAATATTTAATAATATTAATAATATTTAATATTTAATAATATTAATAATATTTAATATTTAATAATATTAATTATATTAATAATATTTAATATTTAATTATATTAATAATATTAATAATATTTAATATTTAATAATATTAATTATATTTTATAATATTTAATAATAGTAATAATATTTTATATTTAATAATATTAATAATAATAATATTATTAAATATATAAAAAATATTATTAATTTTTTATTTTATTAATTATATTAATATTGACAAGAAAACTTGACTTGGATAATGTTAAAACTTATATAGACATTTTTTAATTAACTTGACTTTAGTCCCTACAGTTTAATTCTAACATTTAATTAATTGTCATATTAACATTAGGTAAATTCCATTTTTTTTTAGTGAAGTATTCTAACATTGAATTAATTGTCATAAAATATATTAACATTAGGTAAATTCCATTTTTTTTAATGAGGTATTCTAACATTTAATTAATTGTCATAAAGTATATTAACATTAGGTAAATTCCATTTTTTTTAGTGAAGTATTCTAATATTTAATTAATTGTTATATTAACATTAGATAAATTCCATTTTTTTTAGTGAAATATTCTAACATTTAATTAATTGTCATAAAGTATATTAACATTAGGTAAATTCCATTTTTTTTAGTGAAGTATCTGTTGCTCTAGAGTGGTGAGACCCATCAGACCCAACTTTTACTGTTCATCCAATTATAAGAGGAGCTACGCCACCATCTTCTGCTGCTATATAAGAAGAGGACCCATCTTCTGCTCATACTCGTGTTCAAGTTTAGTTCAAGACACGAGAGTTTAGAAAAAAGTAGCCAGAAAGGAAGAAAAAAACTTCATAGAGAGAGTGCATGTCATGGAGATACCAGGTCAAAAAGAGCAGTTCAACAAATATGCTTTTGCATGTGCTTTAGTCGCTTCCATGATATCCATTATATTTGGATATGGTAATATTCAATTTACGTCTTTCTTCTCTCTGCATTTGTTACAGAAATATTTGAAATTAGTGTTCATTAATCATGTTTAACGTTCTTGTTGTATTGTTAGAGGAATCACATATAATACATAAAAAGATTTTTTCTTTTTTAAATCAGTTGGTAACCATCTGAAACGCTAAATTATGTGACGTGAATTTAGATAAATGCATGGGTAGGTCTAGCGAAAACGTTTGATACCTGCATACATATGTAATTTCAGATACCGGTGTTATGAGTGGAGCCATGATATTCATTAAGGAGGAGTTTGGAATCAGCGACACCCGACAAGAAGTTCTTGCAGGAATCTTAAACCTTTGTGCATTGGTAGGCTCTTTAGCTGCAGGAAGAACCTGTGATTACTTTGGTAGACGCTACACAATCTCTCTAGCCTCTCTCCTTTTCATGACTGGTTCAATTCTCATGGGGTATGGTCCAAACTACGCAATTCTTATGCTGGGAAGGTGTGTTGCGGGTATTGGCGTGGGGTTTGCTCTTCTGATAGCACCAGTTTATTCCACAGAAATCTCCTCAGCTAAATCCCGAGGCTTTCTAGCTTCCCTACCCGAGCTTGGCATTGGTATTGGAATTTTACTTGGTTACGTTGCAAACTACTTCTTAGGTAAGTTGACTTTGAAGGTTGGGTGGAGATTGATGCTTGGTATTGCAGCAGTTCCTTCACTTGTTTTGGCTTTAGGCGTTCTCATAATGCCCGAGTCTCCAAGGTGGTTGGTGATGCAAGGCCACTTGGGGAAAGCCAAGAAAGTTCTGTTGCAAGTTTCAAATACTGAACAAGAAGCTGAGCTTCGGTTCAAGGATATAAAGATTGCTGCTGGGATAACTGAGGAGAATTGCCCCGAAGAAACAGTTAAGATCCCAGAAAAGAACCATGGTGAAGGGATTTGGAAAGAGTTGCTTGTGAGACCCTCTTCTTCTGTGCGGCGGATGCTGATTGCAGCTGTTGGGGTTCACTTTTTTCAGCATGCTACTGGAATTGAAGCTGTGATGCTGTACAGTCCAAGAATCTTTAAAAAAGCAGGTGTTACAACCAAGGACAAGCTCTTGCTCACAACCATTGGAGTTGGCGTTACAAAAATCCTTTTCACGACAATAGCCACATTTTTTCTGGACAGAGTTGGGAGAAGACGCCTCTTGCTTTCAAGCACTGGAGGAATGGTTTGCAGCCTTGCAGTATTAGGATTCAGCTTGACCATGGTTCATGTTTCCCAGGAAAAGCTCTTATGGGCCTTGAGTCTTAGCATAGTGGCTACTTACTCATTTGTTGCTTCTTTCAACATGGGACTTGGACCTGTCACATGGGTGTACAGCTCAGAGATTTTTCCTCTGAAGTTGAGAGCACAAGGAGTGAGTATAGGAGTTGCAGTTAACAGAGTTATGAATGCTGCTATTGCCATGAGTTTTATTTCAATCTATAAAACACTCACCATTGGCGGGGCCTTTTTCATGTTTGCTGCCATATCTCTATTGGCTTTTCTCTTCTTCTACTTTTTCCTGCCTGAAACCAAGGGCAAGGCCTTGGAAGAGATGGAGATGGTTTTCTGCAAAAACTATAGTAGGAATGTAGCTGCACAAACTGATCTGAGGCAGAATGTGTAACTGTGGTGTAGTCGAGATACAGTCTCTAGTATCTGTCAGAGAATGTTTGTGTACTTTGTATTAAATATTACTAATGTCATAATATTTAGAGAAGTGTGGCTAAAGATTAAGAGATTTCATTGTATATAACTGGGTGCAAAACTCACTTCATGAATCGATTTTATGGGATTGAATTAGACTTGAATCGGTTTTATGGGATTGAATTAGACTTAAAATCCAGTTCGTAATATAGTATAAAGTCAATCCTAACAATGTTTGTTGAACTTATCACACCAACCTAAACCTCACCTCTTCATGAGCTATACAACTTCTTTAATTGATAATATAAAAATAGTATATAAAATTGAAATTTTAAATAAAAATAACAAAGATTGTTAATATATCATTATTTTAATATTTAACTAATATTTAAGTTAAAGCTATTTTGCAGTAACACGACTAAGAGTAAGTGGGTAGAGTGAAAACCCCAAAACATAATTTTAACTGGGTCTTGCAAGTCAACTTCTAAAAGACAAGTTGCAGATTAAGTTCCGAGAAAAACGAAAGAGTGTGGTGATTAGAGAGTTGAATTGATGCTAGTTGCTCATGACGCAACACACAATGAGTGTGCCAACCTGCTATTGCTACAGTTGAAGAAAAAATATACTTTAACAAAAACAAATCACTTAACAATCTATTCTAACAATATAATAATATATATTACTAATTTATATTAAAATATGAAAAAATATAATTAAAATATAATATAGTTATTTTATTTCTAGGGGTGTTAACATAAATTAATAATAAAAAAGAAATGAAGTACTACTTATTTGAAACCAAAAGATAACAAAGATTAATTTTATATGGAAATATTGTGTAATGTCTAAAAAATATTTTTTTTAATTAATATATACTATGTAATTTAGTAGATTCTTAAATTAATATTTTTGACTATTAACTAAAATTATTTAGTTTTTATTTAATTAATAAATTCAACTCGTAGATTTTGTGTATTCAGTTTCGGTGACCAACCGACCGGTTCAAGACATATTTAAGTTAAGACAGTTGCAAGAACTTTTTGATAATACGGGACATGTCCTACCAAATCCGGGTAACACTACGAAAAATCAAGAAACCTCCCTAGAATTAAAGATAACATAGAATTAAAGATAAAAAGATATATGATAGATTTGACTCATTACCACCGATGACCCATGATTAAACACTATAAATAAATCATCCTTTACAAAGGTGTAATGTACCTTTTTAATCCGTTCTTAATATACACTATGTACAAATACCTTTTTCAGGTCAACCTGACCAAACGCCAACAATTAAAGAAAGAAACTTGAAGTGAGAACAAAAGAACGACCAAACAAATAATGGAGTGATAAAAAGATCAATACATCAGCAATGGTACAACTAGTCTCACATAATGTTTAGACTTACTTTGTTTATACAAATACATCTTGTAGTTTTTTTAAATTAACTAATTATAGATGGTAGCTGTAAAAAAAAAAGTAATTTTAGGTATATATAGAAAAAAGTACCGGTATTTGTTTTTTTTTTTCCATAATTAATGTTGTTAAATATATTTTAATTTGAAGGCGGTTGAAGAGATAGTTAGTTCAGTTACTTTGTTAGTTTCCATCGAAATTACATAGTCATTATGCTATTAGATGCTATTTTTGAGTTTTGATGTTCCTTTCAGTTTTTATTTCAAGGGATGAATTTCTAATTTTGACCATATCAGTTTCAAAACTTCCGCTGAACTCTTCAAGATCCTAATCTTATTAATCAAACTCTTTCTTTCATGCAAGAATGAATCTATTACCAATCTTCGAAGACTCAACCCATGCCTTGTCCGGAACAATGACATTGACGTTGACGTTATATATATGAAGAACAAAGACTAATTCCTGACGTCCTTTTTTTTGTTCAGAAAAAAGGTGAATTCACTCTTCTTTCATGATTCAATCACTATATATCTTTTACATTCATAATCATTCTCAAGTTAAGTTTGTGTTAACATATAAAAACTTCTATTACCAAATCCAAAACATAAACGCTTTCATCACCCTGCTTTTAACAAAAAGTGATTAAACAGAGTTTAATTTTATTATTTGTGTCAAAACCAAATCATACTTCATTCTTATTATTACTTGAACAAAATAATTTGGTTCTGCTCTCCAGTATAATACCTCATTCAATTTTAGATTGTTAAGCATAATAATTATATTATTTTTTATAATTTTAAAATTGATAACGTTTTCAAATTATTTTTGTTATCAATATATTGAGTTTTAGATTTTGTTTTATGCCAAATCTTAATAACATTAGCTCCCGCTAAATGAACAAATTTTTTTATATATCTTTTTATCAACAATGAATAAATTAAATATATAGAGTATTTTAACTCTTATACCTAAAACCTATATCAAATAAAGAATATACGAACAACTACAACCTATTCAAATTTAACTAATACTTACTTTTAGACCCTGAAAGAGAACAACATATGAAAAAAAAATGGATAGTAATACTATGTATATGGTAGTAATACACTATCTTATATATATATTTTGTTATTGCTTTTTTATTTATATAAAAAATAATATATTTTTAGAATATGTTATTTGAAATTTTAACCAACTTAACATAACTGAATTATTTATTTCCTTTAATAATATACTTTATCGAATATTTACTTAAATAATATATTGTACTAATTATCATGAAAAAAACTAGCATTTTTGGATAGTATTTATTTTTTAAGATAATATTTTTTATTTTAAAGTTTTAAAATTGTCTTTTTTTCAATTTTAAATAAAAAAAATAAAATTAAAATCAAGTTTTGAATGAAACTAGGTTTTGAATTGTTAAAGTAAATTGTTTTATTTAGATAATTATTTGGTATAATATGTTATTTGGTAAATATTTAACACAATATACTATTAGAGAAAATAGATGATGTAAAAAATAGATGTTTTATGTTCTTTTTGTCAAAATTTCTATGTTATTTTTTAATTAAAGAAAAAAATTGATTCAAACAAATTTTGAAATTTTAAATTGGTTAAAATTTAATGATTATATTAATTTGTATACTATATGCAAACAGGGTTCAAATTGAAGGAGTTTCATTGTTTGGTTAGCCAGTTCTCAAGGTCACTGTCTAATAGTAGTTGTTAACAAGCCAGAGAAGAAACAAAACACAATTATTACTCATTACTTATCTAAAGGAAGAAGGTAACTGAAGAAACACATCAACATCATGGAGCAAGGTAGCCAAGAGGGCAAAGGTTCAAGATATGCTACTTCATGTTCAATTGTCACTTCCATGATATCCATTATATTTGGTTATGGTATATTCACTTCTTCTTTTTTCCTCTTTCTTTTGCCTTCTTCTTTATTTTTCCATTTTATCAATGCAACCCATCATATTCTATTTATAAAACTAAACTCTCCCTTGATTTAATTTTTTTTACAATTTACAATAAAACTTCCCTCAACTTATTAAACATATGTCAAAACATAATGCACCATATTCATTTTCCTAGAAAATAATACACCATACTCTAGTGTGTCTTTTCAAGATTATCTTGATTGTCAATAGAGAACACAATATCAAGTTATTATTACACACAACTAAACATTTGCTTGGATAAAGTTGGATCAACATCTTCAGAATTAATATATTCAACTTCTAATTTCAAATTAAATCATGTTTCACAAAGGTTATATGATAGCTAACCAAAATCATATAGGCTCACCCTTGTCTTATAACTTCCTTTTCCTAGCATCATGAACATGTTTATAACATAACCAACAATCCTTAAATGACTCATCAAAGATATTCTTCTATATATATATATATATATATATATATATATTTATATAGAGCTTTCTGTTTTTGTCTGATAAACCTCTCTTTTCGTTTACAAAATGAACGTGACTTTTAGACACTGGTGTTATGAGTGGAGCACTGATATTCATAAAGGAGGAGCTAGGAATCAGTGACACCCAACAAGAAATTCTTGCAGGCATCTTGAACATTTGTGCATTGGTAGGCTCTTTAGTTGCAGGAAGGACCGCTGATTACATTGGTCGGCGATACACAATCGTGGCAGCAGCCCTCCTTTTCCTTGCTGGTTCAGTTCTCATGGGATATGGTCCAAACTACGCAGTTCTAATGGTTGGAAGAAGTGTTGCGGGTGTTGGAGTGGGTTTTGCTCTTTTGATAGCACCGGTTTATTCTGCAGAAATCTCTTCTTCCAAATCCCGAGGCTTTTTAAGCTCCCTACCCGAGCTTTGTATCGGCATTGGAATTTTACTTGGCTACGTGGTAAACTACTTGTTAGGGAAGTTGACTTTGAAGCTTGGGTGGAGATTGATGCTTGGTATTGCAGCAGTTCCTTCACTTGCTTTGGCTTTGGGCATTCTCGCAATGCCTGAGTCTCCGAGGTGGTTGGTGATGCAAGGGCGTTTGGAGAAAGCAAAGAGTGTTCTATTACAAGTTTCAGATACTGAAGAAGAAGCTGAGCTTCGGTTCAAGGATATAAAGAGTGCTGCTGGGATTGACGAGAATTCCACTGAGGAAATGGTTACAGTCTCTCAAAAGAGCAGTGGTGAAGGGGTTTGGAAGGAGTTGATTGTGAGGCCTTCTTATGCTGTTCGGTGGATGCTGATTGCAGCAGTGGGGATTCACTTTTTTGAGCATGCAACTGGAATTGAAGCTGTTATGTTATACAGTGGTAGAATCTTCAAGAAAGCTGGTGTTACCAGTAAGGACAAGATCTTGCTTACCACCATTGGAATAGGCATTACAAAAGTGTGTTGCTTGATAATAGCCACTTTTTTTCTTGACAGAGTTGGGAGAAGACGCCTCTTGCTTCTAAGCACTGGAGGAATGATTTGTAGCCTTGCCGTATTGGGATTCAGCTTGACAATGGTGGATAAATCCCATGAGAAGCTCTTGTGGGCCTTGAGTCTTAGCATAGTGGCCACTTATGCATATGTTGCATTTTTCAACATGGGACTTGGACCTGTCACATGGGTGTATAGCTCAGAGATTTTCCCTCTGAAGTTGAGAGCACAAGGAGCAAGTATAGGAGTTGCAGTCAACAGACTCACCAATGCTGCTATTTCCACCAGTTTTATTTCAATCTACAAAGCAATCACTATAGGGGGTGCCTTTTTCATGTTTGCTGGTATATCTGTGCTGGCTTGGTTGTTCTTCTACTTTTGCTTGCCCGAAACCAAGGGCAAGTCCTTGGAAGAGATGGAGATGCTTTTCAGCAAAAAGAGTACCAGGAACAGTGTAACTACAGAAACTAACTCCAGGCAGAATATCTAGTGTCTGTGTTTCGAACTTGTTGCTAAAGTCTTGAAAGGACATAACTTTTAAAATGTGTCATCTGAAAAAATTACATTCACCATTATGTGGAATACTATATCAACAAACTCTGTAAAGTTTGTTCCTTCCAATTGTGACCATACCACTGCTTCAATGTAATCCAAGTCCCTCATACACATCAACCAGCTTTGTATTTCGTTGTTTAAGTTGAGATGATTAGATTTTGAAAGAAAAAGCTGTGTATATTGTGTATTTTTATTAGAAGATTGTATTTTTTTTTCAACAAAGATGATAAAGCATTTTAAGTCCAACACTTATACAACAACACTAATGCAATATAATTTACAATTTACCCCACTCAGACAGAACAAAAACAGAGTTTTTACATTCCCTGCTTCCTATTCCTAACCTTTTCTAACAAAACTTCATTGAGAATCATATTTGAATATCACAGCACATGCTTAAGTCCATGAAATAAGCTAACATTGCACCTCTGTCGTGTGTTCACCATAGCTGCTACACCTTCAGAACCTCTTTCCTTATTCCTCTATAATTCTCCTATTTCTTTTACTGAATTTAGCTTTTTGCTGGTTTAGAACACATCTCCTTGCCCTTCATTCGGTTTTCCTCCAACCGTGACAACATTCCTCCCTCATGACAGATTCCTTCCAGTCTTTCCTCACCATTTTGTCTGACTTCTGCTCTTCCTACTAAGGCCATCTTCCTACTGCTGCAAACTTGCAGAGACAGAAATCCTCTTTGGCCAGACCTAAGATCAATGTAACTGGCACAAATCTGAAAACAAGAAAATGCAAAAAGACAGGGGAACTGCTCACACCATATTAACCTACAAAGGTCCTTCAAATCACTTAAACTACTTCCTAACCCTCTCAACACCTCTACTCATTCCAACCTTGCTTTAGAACTTAAGATACCCACTCCCAAGATCTAAGATACAGGTACTACAGCGAATATAAGCAATTCATATGATATAGAATCCTATCAGAGAATGAATAACTGAACCCATATACTTTCCTTTTCATCTAAGACCAAGGTAAACAGCGAATAAAGTTTATGATTTTAGTAAATTTTAATTATTAACAAAGATTATATAATTGGTATTTCTCTTAATTAATATAATTAGCTGAATTAGTAAGCCAGTTATTATTAAGCATGCACCCCTCGTCATTTATTCATCCTACAAAATGATTACTTCGAAGAATCTCGAATTGGTTAATAACGAGTCTCCCATTTCAATGTTTCTACATTTTTCTTTTACATAAACAGAGATTTAGGGTGTGTTTGAAAATCCCTTTCGACAACAGCAACTTTGAATGAAAAAAACACACTTTCTAAAGCAAAATAATAAAAAGGATAGAGAGTGATTAACATTGTGTTGGATGAACTAGGAGGCAAACACACACTAAAGACTTAGAAGAGAAATAAAGGAGAATAACTATAACTGATAGATGCAATGCAAGCTCAATAAATAGAAACAATATTTCGAAAATTTGTGGATGAAATCTTTAAATAGAAACTTGAACAACAAAAATAATGAGCAACAATTTGTGGCCACAGTGTTCCTAGAAGCAAGGAGAGCCTTAGGCAAATGGGCACCTACTCACCCTCTCATTTTGGTCCTCAGATAGGTTCGTGTTTCCCCTCCACAGGTAGAACAAGATACAAATGTGTTTAGCCTTTGACTCTGACCCTCTTCCTTTTTCTCTCTTTCCTTACTCGTCTTACCTCTTCAATCAACCTATTCCTCGTACACTGTCTCTCCAACACCCACAATAAAACACCGACAGAGACCGACACACACAAACTGATGAAACAAGCAGCTGCAAAGTCATCCCTGAGGAGGCTTTGTCCGAACATCGATAGAGAAGATGGGTTGGAGACCGTTCTTGAAATACCAATACCCGAAGAAATGTTCACACCCATGGGAAGCAACGTAACGTTGCGGTGGCAAAACATGTTAACGTGGATGAAGGCTCAAACAGAAGACAAATTGGCCACCCCTACAGTTGCAGCGCGCTTAAACGAGCTTCGCTTTCTGCTTTACCTCGTTGGATCCCCTCTTATCCCTCTTCAGGTCCAATTAGGTCATTCCGTTCACCGTCCAGTCAGAGATTGTTCCATTGTAACAACACACACCTTATTTTTTTCCATCCTAGTACACAAACGCATTCCTTAATTCAACAGTTTGACATGCATGCAGTGTTTACGTATGAATCAATCTCAAATCAGAAACTGTTAAAAAAGCAAACGAATGCATGCATACTTTACGATAGATATGCTGTATACATTTGTTTATCATTTGGTTTCCGTGTTGATTTGATTGTGTGTAGGAAGCATCAACGGCAAAGTATATAGTGCAACAGTATATAGCAGCAACGGGAGGACAGCCAGCATTGAATGCGGTGGATAGTATGTGTGTGATTGGGCAGATAAAGATTGTTGCGTCAGATTTTCACCAGACCGGTGAAAGCATTGAGGTGAAGAAAAGCTCGGAAGAGATGGGAGGGTTCGTTTTGTGGCAGAAGGACCCCGATTTGTGGTGTTTAGAGCTTGTTGTGTCAGGTTGCAAGGTTTGTTGCGGTAGCAATGGCAAGATCTCTTGGCGCCATTCTTCTAACCAGCAAACACCAATTGCAAAAGGTGCTCCCAGACCACTACGTCGTTTCCTTCAGGTACATTAATCCTAGTATTCACAACCTCTTTTTTCAAGATTGGGTAATTATTAAAATAAACAATTTTTTTGTAAATATAAAAAAAAGAGAAGAAAAAAAATATTGATATATCATTGCTTTTTAATAATTGCATGCGCCAAAATGAGTTCCATTTTTTTAGATTAATTTAATTTTTGCCTTCATAATATATTGTAATGAAGATGGGCTTTTAGTTTTTTTAATGTTAATTGAATTTTCAGATTATGTAAATGGGCATTTTAGCTCCAATCTTTCAAACATTACAATTCCAATTTTTCTGACAATTAAAATTTGCCAAGAAATTTTCAATGTTCTTAGTATAAACTATTATTTCAATTTATTTTTTTTATTAACAAATGGATATAATTCACAAATATTTTTCTTTTTTCTCTCCAACATTTATATTATCTTTTTTTTGTTGTAATTAATACAGATGTTAAATAACTCACTAGGAATAGTTATTTCTCTCCCATCTTCAACATTCCAAATCTTTTAGTGTGAGGTGAAGTTTTGAGAGTGGTGAAATAAGTTCAAAGAGAAACAAAAAATCCAAAATTATGTGACCTATAAAAGTGTTTTTTTTTATGAAAAATTCATGCAAATTTTTTACCCACCAAAATATTGTCACACTAATAATCGTTGGAAGCAATAAATAATAAAAAACATTTTTAAAAAAAATAACTTGTACTATCTTGTTGAACGAATGTAAGATAAAATTCAAAAAAAAATTTATCAGTAAAAAATAAATTAAATTAAGAGTAGTTATAGGCAGCTTATAGGATCCATGCGCCAATTAAAAATTAAAATATGTAAAAGAAATAATTTAAACTTCAGTATGAGGGCAATTAAAATCATTTTTTTCATCTATAATATAGTGTCACATTCTATAAAGAGTTGTAAATGATTAATCTAAATAAATTGAGTTGTGAATATGATTAAATTACTTTTTTTTTATTAGGGATTGGATCCAAGGGCAACGGCTAACTTATTTTTGGACGCTGCATGCATAGGAGAGAAAATAATCAATGATGAAGAGTGCTTCATCTTGAAATTGGAAACAAGTCCAGCAATTCGTGATGCACAAAGCGGATCAAACTTCGAGATTATCCACCACACCATATGGGGCTATTTTAGCCAGCGATCTGGTCTCTTGGTTCAGTTTGAAGACTCTAGATTACTCACAATGAGAACCAAAGAAGACAATGACATTTTTTGGGAAACAAGTTTAGAATCAGTAATTGAGGATTACAAGTACGTAGATGGGATAAATGTATCACACAGTGGCAAGACTCGAGTCACAGTTTCCAGATATGGTGAACAATCAGCTAACCATAAAAGAGAATTGGAAGAGAGATGGAAGATCGAAGAGGTAGATTTTAATATATGGGGTTTGACTGCTGAAAGCTTTCTACCTCCTTCAAACTTAGTAAAGACATAAAATGTTTTGCCATAGAAATCTTTTGTAATTGGTAGATTTTAATGTATGCATGGGGTTTGGGCATTCAAAAAAGCCTTCTATCTCTCTCAAAGTTAAGAAAAATATACAAAATACATTTGTATTAATATGTAATCCTCTCAACAAAATATATTTATATTTTGTAATGACAATGATAATGTTCATTCATTAGATTATTGGAGTACTAATTTTAAAATATGCACATTAACAAGCATTTGTGATTTTTTTAAACCAAACCGCTTTTTGCCTCAATTTTATTTCATTTGTTATTAAAGAAAAATTGTATAGTTTTAGCAATGTTGTATATTCATATTAATGGTAAAATACACTATATGTTCCACCATTAATATTGGATACAATAATGATACATTGTCATATGCTCTCATATACAACAACTTCCCCTAATATACAACTTGTCAAGAAAATGTATTTTAAGCTTGAGTCATAAAACCTATGAAGCTCGGACACTCCTCTTAAATGGTGTGTCGGTATCTAATACTCGTGTCGGACACCGACACTCGTATGACACATGTAGGACACGTATCCGTGAAGTGTCCAATTCAAAAAGTATTTGTTAGATTTCTGACAATTCTAGTACAGTTCTAACACAATTTTAAAAAGGAAAAATACATTAATTTTCTCAAAATTCAAATTTTATTGTATAAATTGTTATTATAATTATAAAACTAAGAAACAAATCATTGTGAATCAGTCATGAAAAACATCTTTCCGCTCCAAAAAATAATCTGGAACATACTTGTACACATAAATCTTTATTGTCAATTTATATAATTCATAATTATATAATATATACATTTATGTTCCCGTATCCTACATTTTAAAGATTTTACGTATCTCCGTATCCGTGTTCGTGTCCGTGTCGTATAAGTGTCCGTGTCACATATCATAAAACACTTTTTATATTCATGGAATACATGCTCTTCCATAAAAACTAAAACGTCACTTCCTCTTTGCAAGAGCTTCCCATAATCATCAAATGGAAAGAAAAATGAATCTAAAAGGAAAATAATAAAATTATTAAGAAAGAAAAAATTGAAAATGAGACCAGAGAAATGGGATTGGATTTCCCTCTCATGAGTTAGGGTTCATAACTGAACTTTGGGAGTGAACGGCAAAGAAGAAAGAGGGTTATAATTGAGTGAACGCCAACGAAAAACTTTGGTAGTGTAGGTAGCTTTTTAGAGAGAAAGAATATTTTTAATTTTTCAATTTCTAAAATCAACATGAGAAAAAAAATGAAATCTAGATTAGTAATAGCTATGCAAATTAGATTTAACATTATATCTCAACATATCTATATGTATTAACTTGTCAAATCGTTAACAAAATATTAATTAGTAATTACTATTTTATTATTTCAATGTTTTATAATTAAATAAATAATAATAATTACATCCCTTGATTTTAAATTAAAAGAAAGAAAAATAATATAAAAATAAAATTTTTTACCGCTATTTGAACGATTTATATACGGTATATAATATTTTATTTTATTACTTTGATATAATTTTTCTCATTTCAAATAGATTAAATTTTTTATTAAAATCCTTAATTTGTGAGCATTTTATTTTAATTAAAAATAATTATTGACAAAACTTGATATTAATTTTATTTTGAAGTACTTAAATTAATTTTCAGGCATTTTAATATAATGTTTGTAATGCAAGAAGAAGACAGGGAAATAACAAAAAATATTAACTTCCAAATTGAATATATAATAAAACGGTGCCGTCCCGTGTCGGTTGCCACAAGGAGCAATAACGGATACGAGTATTGGCATTAAAACGCGGAATGCAATTGCGTGAAATGGACGGTGACGATTGTCCCATATCGTGTACGACCAAAGTCAATTAAATCGAATGTAATAAAAAGTGGTGGCCCACGCGATGTAGCCTTGTCCCTGCCGTAGGAGGAAACAGCAAATCCGTCATTTTCTTATTATTGCACCGCAACGGCATCGCAGTGTATCTGAGTAACAACACGGTCGCTCCCAATCTCATCACAAACACAAAAACAAACAAAACAAATAATTCATTTGCATTACCAACCCAATCGCACTCTTCGAAAATCCGATCGGGTTCGAAAGCGATGAAGTTGAAGCGTAACGGGTAGTAGCGTCGCGTCTCGTGTGAGAAACCACTATCATATACATTGCCTGAGTTCACGTTAGGGATTGCTATTATCAATTAATTAATTAGATCGAGTGAGAAATGAAGGACGAGGAGGGGCTTCCGACCACCACCGCGGGTGCCAAGAAGGAACCATTGGATTCGGGTCTGTTTGGGAAAGGGAAGTATAAGTTTTGGGCGTTAGCGGCGATTTTGCTTCTGGCGTTTTGGTCGATGTTCACCGGCACCGTCTCTCTGCGGTGGTCCGGCACTCTGAATTCCCTTTCCAACGACATGGACTCTCCCATCCACGACGATCTCGATGTTCTCGTGAGTCTATTCTGGCCTTAGTGTTGTTATTGTCATTATTATTATTATTATGAGTGAGTGAATTAGGGTGTGCAGCGCAATGTGATGGGTGTGGTTTTGATGTTTTGCCCAGGAAATGGAGGAGAGGGAGAAGGTGGTGAGGCACATGTGGGATGTTTACACCAACAGTCGCAGGATCAGGTTGCCGAAGTTCTGGCAGGAGGCGTTCGAGGCTGCCTATGAGGATTTGACGAGTGATTTGGGCGAGGTCAGAGACGCTGCCATTACCGAGATAGCTAAGATGTCTGTTCACTCTATTGAATTTGATCCGCCTCCTGTTCAATCCACGGTCCGTTCTTCTTCTTCCATCTCTTTTTCTCGCTAAGCTCTCTTCAAATTTTTTTAATAGGGTATTGTGTTAGGTCTCTTAGTTATAGTGGGTGTAGACTCAAAACTCGTGGTGATTGTTAAGGGACAGGAAAACTGACTCCATCTTAGAACTACATATTTCATTCGGAATCTGGAATATCATTTCATCTGAGATACCGTTTGATGAAGTTTTCAATAAATACTTATTGGAGAAGAAAATAAAAAGGAAAATTAATTAAACTTCTCGCATCGATTTATGTTAACTTCTACAAAAGTTCGTGTTTATAACTTATCTCACGGAAGTTTGATTCATTTTACTATTTATTTTCTTCTCTACAAATGTTTTTTGAGAAGTTTATTATGATGCGTTTGTTTTCATTAGCTTTGTTGCAAACGGGATTTTTGCGAGGATAGATTACTTTGTTTAGAAATTGATTGAGGATTATGTAAGGCATTTGCTGATCAAAAAAAAAAAAATGTAAGGCATTTTTTGGGTAGTTAATCTCCTGTACTTTTTGGACGCTGTTTATTTTGCCTAAAGAAAGGCAAAGAACAGTTTGAAATGAAAGACATGCGAATCCACCTGTTTCTTGGCATCTTTTTCCTTCTAGGACTCATGTATGGTGGTGCTTACCGTTATGCTGATTGGTCAGTTATAATTTATGTGTTTTGATACAAAAATATTATGTACAACCTACAACTACTGTTTCCTTGATATGGTATTCAGTTTAAAGAGAGTTTAAGTTACAAGTTATTGACAACTTTGTTTAGCAGTGTTATGTATGCCATTATGGTGAAATATACATGCTTGATTGGATTTAAAATTCTCTTAACTTCGAACTTTTGTTGGATGATGTAATTTTGGTGCAATAATCTACTAGCATCTTCTACCTTTAAACTGTCTGGTTAGACCATCGTCTAACAAATTAGCAATGCTCCTCCTGTCCTTCTCTCTTTCCATTATTTTCATAAGCTTTGATTATCCTGTTCAGGGACTGTAATTTTATGAAATTAGCAGCAGGTGTGTATTTGTAAACTTCTGGGATGATAATTTTTTGTCTATTCATATAAACTGCATCAGTCTAAACTTTAATAGGACAACAGTCATCTTAAATCTGTGGAGTTTGTTGAATCCTTCATGATGACTTGGGATTGGATGAGTTCTTTTGAAGAGTGCTTATTGAATTACAAAATACAAGCATCAAAATGTAACCAAAGCATGAAAAACATCTATCAAAGTTTGTGCTTTGTGTGACTTGTCAAGCAGTAGAAATACATTATGTTGGCTACATGTGTATTATTTTGTATACTGTGAGCCAGGAGTAGAGCCAGAACTTCTCTAGGGGACAAGAACAAAGTAATTTTTTTCATATATTCTAAGAGGATCACAACATTTATCGTAAATATACTGAGCTTCAAAAAATTTGAGAGTGACCCTGGCCCCACCTGGTCACCCCCTCTTTCTGCCCCTGCTGTGCTGAGTTAATTACATCTTGTTTCTTCACAAAAGTGGCAAACATTATTCATCTGCTGAGATTTTATGGAAGTACAATTGCCTTAAATCTATTAAATTTGTTGAATAGCTCTTTATGGTGAACTGGGATGAATACTTTTTTAGGAGTCTTTATTTACTTGGATGTTTTGGACAATGTTGTCAAATTCAAGGATTGTAATAGGATCTGAAGGGGGCTAAAAAATTGTAACTCGGGATTGTAACTCAACTCATAAGGGTTACAAGTATACAAAAAACTATACTTATAGACCTGGGTATGAATTAGATATAATATAGACAAAAAAGAACTCATAATAAGATCCAATACATTACAGAACACTCTCCAAAATGGCAGCAGCAAGAACAGAAGAAAGACTTAAGAAGAAAAAATCCAAAACAGAGTCAAAGATGAAAACAATGACCAACTTGGCAATGTTGATGCCAGAGTCGGAGATGATTACTTGTGATGGCCGACTAAGATGAAGCTAGTTTCAGCAAAAAACAATTTCAGTTCTGCAATGGTGGTGATGGTTGTGTTGTCGAAGATGAGAGTGCGTGCTGGTGAGAGACATTTGGTTACATTTTGGTTTGTGAATGGAACCCTAGGGTAAAAGGGTCATCCTTACAAGTTGGGTTTTTTCCGGGTTAGGTTTTTTAGCAAACACATGGGTCTTTTTAACTCAAACCGACTGCTCAAAAGGATCGATGCAGTGCACTATCCTCTAATTTCACGAGCAACCACATGATCTTGGTCTGCAGTGCGTGTGCACCTCTGTCTCCCTTACTCTCTTGAGTATGTTAGTATACTCTCGATTTTAACAACCTTGATTTTGGTTGCATTGTTGAATTTATTTACAAAATTGAAACATAAGCTTATGAGTTTAATCAGTTCATACTTTTTTTATTCTGTTATATGTTTGGTTCTTGTGTTTGACTAAGTTCCATTTTGGTTTTAACTGCTTAGATCTTGCTTCCTGTTTTTTTGAGTCATGGCAAAATAGTCAAGCAATGTGTTTTTTTACCTGAGTTATTATGGTTAGTGCCATATCTGCAAAATGGCTGATGCAACTTTCTTGCCATTATATCTTTGCTGACATGGAGATGGTGTGATACAACTCCATGCTAGCAAATGAGTGGGCTGTATTAGCAGGAAATGTTGTGTGGCCCAATTGCATAAGTTTCAAAATCCATGAGAAATTTAAAGAGGGTAAAAAGAAAGTTATTGAAGTTGCCTTCATCATTCCTTTGAACTGTTTCCAGTATGTGATGACTAATATACTTGTCAATTATCATCACCAATTGGTCCATGTCGATCCCTTAACCCACATCCGCATTAAATAAAAAGAAAAAAAAATGTAGTTAGATCATTTTTATTTTGTTTAGTTTGAAATGTAAAAAACTTCTGAATTTTATTTGTTTTCATAAGAAAATCCTTGCTCGATGGCAAATTTACGTTGATTAACAGAAGTTATTTGATTGATTCCAACTTGCAATGTTCGTTGATTGAGAGCTTTCCCTTTTTCTTTGCAAAGTGGATCGGTGGTGGATAATTGAAAAAAGTAAAAGTAGCTCTCAATTAGATTGTTGAATTGGGAGATTCAAGTAAGACAAAGACAGTGTGTGATACGGTACTTTCAAAAAAATAAAAAGGATATTGCTGGTTTATTAGCTTTCTTGTGTTGCAAATTACTTCATTGGTCTTCCTTTGGCTTTTATTTTTCTTTCAATTTTCTGCGGTTGGTTGCTAATTTAGGTTATACGATCATCATGTGACTCTCAAAGGTAGAAGCAGCATTTTCAGGAGGTAGAGAGGGTATTGACTATTGTACTTTAATCCAGATTAGCTTGCATAATTATATTGGTATCTTCATGTTAATTATTTGATACTTCCTTACTTCTTGTATTTGGCCATGGTTGTTAAGGGTTTGAATAGTTTAAAATTACTTTACTTTTGGGGAGCTAAATTTATTCTAAAGTATGAATTTATAATTTATAGTGGTCGTATTTTTCAACAGACATTGTTGGTCTAACTAATATGTGAAACGTTAACTCTTTTCTCAAATTCAAATGTTATCATTCCATTGCATATATTCTAGCCTGATGTCTGCATTGTGTACCATTTCAGAGTGCCCGAGAATTCAGGAAGAGCCTTGATCAAGCCGATAAAGGAAAAGAAGCAACATTGTCCAGGCGTGCTTAATTGTTACTGTGTGAAGAATTCAAGCGTCTGACCTATAGTTGAAAATGCTGGAGTGCTACTAGAAGATTGTGAAGAGATAGTGACAGACGAACTCACACTCATATTTTCATGTTTCATCACTGGAATGATGATGTATTTTAATAGGCTGTGGTTCTTTCAAATTTATTCAGTCTTCACGAAGTGAGGAGTAGTAAATTGAAAGACGACTTTTGAACAGACAAAGTCAACTGGGCATCTAAATTATAAATCTTCCATGTTTTATAAATTTTCTTGACTACAGCAAGTGGGCGGTAGCATAGCCAGCACATATAGCATTAAATTTATTTATTTATTTTATCTAAGTTGATCATCTTCTTAAATTTGGATGATTATTAAATAAAAGTTTAAGTATTTTAGTCTTGTTTATTGATATACTGATTGTTGGAGTTATAGATAGGATTAAACTCAAAATTCAAGAAACAAGGTGCGATAAAGATAGCTTAAGAGTGACATAAGATTATTTTAGTGACAGTGAGAAATAAAGTTGTTCCGTTGTAAATAAAAGGATTTTCAAAAAAAAAAATGACATTCTAAGAATTGATTAACCACGATTCAAGGCAAGTTCTATTGCTAGAGGTTTTATACCCAAAAAAGGAATTGATTACAATGACCTTTTTTCTTTTGTTGAAAACAATAGATCCATAAAGATGTTAGTTATGGTTGTCGACTTAACCTCGAGTTGGAACAAATTAATGTCAATGTTGTTTTTCTTTATTACGAGAAACAATTTACATGAAGCAACCAAAAGGATTTGAGATAGATGACAAGAAAGATTATATTCGCAAATTAAACAAATATTTCATGGAAGGAAACAATCTCCAAGAAAATGGAACAAACGATTTGATGAGTTTATTGTTGGAATTGGTTTTGAATGTAGCAAGTATGATACTTGCACTTACTTCAAGTTCTTAGTTGGTCTATTCATTATATTGTTGTTGTATGTAGATGACATTCTGATAGCAAACAATAGTAAACTTGATGTAAGAAAGGTTAAATCTGAACAGAATTGTGAGTTTGAAATGAAGGACATGTGAATTGTTAGGAATATATTAGGGATTGAGATCTCTATATGACATGATTTGAAATGTCTATATTTGTCCTAGAAGATCTATATCAGAAAAATCCTTGACAAGTTTGGCATGACAAACTTGAAACCTGTTCCCACACCTCTTACTTCCCACTACAAGTTGAGTGAACAATCCCCTAAGATGATTGAGGAACAACGTTATATGGATGGTATTCCGTGTGCAAATTTGGTTGGTTCAATAATGTATGCAATGGTATGCACACGCTCTGACATAGCTTATGTTGTGATTGTTGTTAGCAGGTTTATGTCTAACCTTGGGAGAGCACATTGGTAAGATCTTAAGTGGATCCTTTGATATTTGAAAGGGTCATTTGGAAGTCTTGATTTATGGTAGAGCTAGACGATATGTGGAAGATGTTCCCATAGAAGGAGTTGTATACTCAATTGATATACAAATGTCGATAAAACAAGTTTATCATGAGAGAACAAAACACATTGATATGAAGTTTCACTTCACGAGAGAAGAAACTACTTGAGGATATGTGAAGATGGTGAAGGTCACAACAAATCATAATATGTCTGATATGATCACTAAGGTATTCTCTGTTGTTTGAATTTAATCCATTTGATGTGTGATTAAGCTTGTAACGGGCTTAGATAAATTTGAGTGTTTTATCACTTAAAAGATTTGTATTGAACCACAGTGGAGATTATGAAGATTTAGTTCAGATAAAATCTAAGTTCAAGTTTCCTAAATAGTTTATAGGTATTAGATCGTTTAGTGGTTTGAGAATGTCTATAAGTTTGTCATCATCTACTCGTCTCAGATTGTCTATTGGTTTGCCATCGTCTTATGAGTTAGCCTTCGCTTGTGAAGAACCTAAAGATTAAATCTTGGATCGTTTGCCTCTTTCTAAAATTTCCTAGTAACTATTGACACCTCATGTTTATTGTAACAAATCACTATACATGTGATTAGTTCTTATGAGAAATGTTCTTAGTTGGAAGTCGTAAGACAATTTTGACTTGTATATAAGGACTTGAACTTGACGATTATTCTTTAAGATGGGAGTTGAGAATTCATTGTGAAACTTGAAAGAAACTTAGTTTGTAATATCAAATATTATTCATAGTAAAATTTTGTTCGCTAAGGTTTTAGTTGAACCACATTAAATTGTTTTGTGCATGATTCTTGATATTTTGTTCTATCCTATTTTACATTCTTTTTCATATAATCGAATTTCTATTCTCTGTCTTCTTGTTATATTTGAGGTTTGACGGATCAGTTAATTGTGTCTGTGCTCAACACTAACAATACCTCCATTAAAAACTAATACACACACCGCACTCTTAAGTCATTCTTTTAAATGAAAAAGTCAATTATAAAAATAAAATGATTTTTATTTTGAAAATAAATATTTTTACCCACAATCTAATAATAAAAAAATCATATTATGACGTAGCTCACCAAATTTCAATATTTTGAAAACTGTTATTCATTTATCTAAATTTTTATTTTTATTTATCATTATAGTTTTAGTATCATACTAAATGGTTGCGATGTTTAAAATGAAGTGGTTGTAGAACGACTATGGAGAATTAAATACTTAATTAAATGTTTTCAATTTGTTCTTTTCGCTATTAATTGATTGAAAATACTTCTAATATCTTTGAAAACAATTATAGAATATCCTATTATATGTTACACCTATAATTATAGTTTGAAGTTAAATCATATTGTGACATTCAATTTATATTACAAAATGACAACATGGATATGTCCCACAATTTCATACTGTATAAGTTGTTGTTTTGATCACAAACAGATTTTTATTAGAATTGTGGTTTATGCCATCAAAAAATGTTTTGTAATTCGATGTATTTTTTTTATGATTCATCGGTCAATAATTAAATGTTATTTTACTAAAACAGTTCAATACCTCTATTGCTCAAACATTAGTATAATTAGTAATATAATATGAATAAAATTCAATTTTACCTTTTTAATATAATGCTATGATTAATATTGCTATATTAAATGTGTATAATAGTATTGTTATAATGTAAACTCAGTCTTAAAAAAAAGTATACCACTTTTTTTATTTCTATTCATAATAAATATATAAGTGCTAACTAATTAAAAAAAGTTATTTATTTAATTGTAAAAGATTTTTTTGTTATTTTAAAATTAGAAATATGATAATTAAATATAACCAAAATACATAAAAATTAAAAATAAAAAAGAAAGTGTTATATTAAAATATTATAATGATATACATATATGTTCACATATTATCATGTTCTTTAATTAGAATTATTAGATAAAAATAAAAAGATATTTAACCACTAAAAAAATTATTTATTCATAAGAGTGCATATTACAAATTATTGTTAGAAAAAAATATCATAAAAAAAATAGTAAAAAAAATAATATAAAAAATTATTAAATAGTAATAATACTTAATAAATAATTATACCTGTATAGAACCGCAGTAATAAGGTGCAAAAAGAAAAGCGGTGAGACTGATAGACAGAAGGAAAAATGAAGTGCCCGTATTGCTCGGCGGCGCAGGGGCGTTGCGCGACGACGAGCAGCGGGCGTTCGATCACGGAGTGCACGTCTTGCGGGCGCGTAATGGAGGAGCGACAGTCGCATCCTCACCACGTTTTCCACATGCGCGCCCAAGATAACCCTCTATGTCTGGTCACATCGGATCTCCCTCTCCCTCTCAATCAGAACGACGACGAGGACCCTTTCGAGCCCACGGGCTTCATCACTGCCTTTTCCACGTGGTCCCTCGAGCCCAGCCCACTTTACCTTCAGTCATCCCTCTCCTTCTCCGGCCACCTCGCCGAACTCGAACGCACTCTGGAATCCTCCTCTTCCTCCTCCTCTTCTTCGTCTTCAACGGTTGTGGTTGATAATCTGAGGGCCTACATGCAGATTATCGATGTTGCGTCAATTCTAGGGTTGGACTGCGACATTTCCGACCACGCTTTTCAGTTGTTCAGGGATTGTTGTTCCGCCACGTGTTTGAGAAACCGCAGTGTGGAGGCGCTTGCTACTGCCGCTCTCGTTCAGGCCATCAGAGAGGCGCAAGAGCCCAGAACCCTTCAGGTCATTACGTTTCTGCTATGCTAATTTTCCATTTCTTTTTTCTCTTGTAATTAATATTGTTGAATGGTTGATTTCAATTTTTGTCTTCTGGATGAATGAACGCTTGCATTTTTCTTCAGTGAAAATCAACGGTCGGTCATTTTTAGGGATTTGTGAAGGAAGAGTCATCGCACTCAAAACAAGTAGCTAGCATTTGAGTTTGCTTTCAGTAGGAAAATACTGCTTGCTTGATATGTTGGATGGCTGAAAACATGGAAGTTATTGTGATTATCTATAATATTGATGCTTGTGTAGTCATATGGCAGGAAATTTCAATTGCAGCCAATGTGCCACAAAAGGAAATTGGGAAATACATTAAGATACTTGGTGAGGCTTTGCAGCTAAGTCAACCTATTAACAGCAATTCCATTTCAGTTCATATGCCAAGATTTTGCACGCTTCTTCAGCTCAATAAATCTGCCCAGGTACCTCTAGTCACATCCAATTTCATGGGTTCAACATTATTTTGTTTCGAAATCTTGAAAGGGTTTATCTATACCTACTAGCAAAAAGCCATTGAATTTTGCCATGATATGAAATAACTGCTCGGTTTCTCATGCTCTTACATTTGCAAGGTTCTAGAATTTGTTTTCGTTGCTATTTTCTTTGTAAATCAAAGATGTTGTGATACGTAGAGAATAAAGAATTTACGTCCGTGACAGGATACGGGATATACTTATGATATTGGTGATGTGTACTCATTACATTGGTGGACATTGGGTTATACTTTGTTGTCTAAGCACCAATTTTGGTGCATTATTTTATTCTGTACCATATATTATAGAATTCTGAGAACAAGTCCTACAATTTTTTTTAAGGAACTGGCTACTCACATTGGAGAGGTCGTGATCAACAAATGCTTCTGTACTCGCAGGAATCCTATTAGCATCTCAGCTGCTGCTATATATTTGGCTTGCCAACTTGAAGACAAACGCAAAACCCAGGCAGAAATTTGTAAGGTGACTGGTCTTACTGAAGTCACTCTCCGTAAAGTGTATAAGGAACTTTTGGAGAATTGGGATGATTTGCTTCCCTCTAATTACACCCCAGCTGTTCCTCCAGAGAGGGCATTTCCCACAACGATAATTGCTTCTGGCCGTTCTTCAACACCTAAGGCTGATGCTGGAGAGGCTATCTCTTCTTTGGACTTAGAAAAGTTGACAGATATTAAACCTAGCAAACCTAATGAGGTCTCAGGCATAGTTCATCAGCCCAGAGGGAAGGATGAGGCTGACGGTAAAAGCAATGCTCAAGCAAGCCTTTCCACAGTTAATCAACAGCCACCTTTTTGGCAATCCCAGCTTCCCAGTGGTACCCACAATCATCAGAATGTATTACAAGGAATGGATATTGATGTATTGCAGCGAAGCCACCAACAGCCTGAACACATGGCAGAGGATACAAATGGTGCTGCAAACGGTAATTCGATTAAATCAAGCCAACTTTGCAGTCCTCCTGCTTCGAGTGCAAGTTCTGTTATGAGACAGTTTTCAGCTCCCCCTTCAGCTGGCCCTTCAAATGTTCGATTAGGTCAGTCACCAAAGATAATTCCAGGTTATCCGGATCACTGAAGAGCAATGAATCAAAATGGTTTAGAAAATACAGGTTCTTGTGCCAACACCTAATCTAGCATGGATAAAATTAGTTTGTCGCTTTTAAGTAATCTATTGTATATATACATATTGTGTCATTTGATTTAATTATGTGGTGTGAACTTGAGTGTGGTTATTGCTATAACCTAGAACTAGAAATTCATCGATAACTTAACACTAAGGGTTTGAAACCTATTTGCGTCAGTGCAAGCAGGGTTCGCTCATACTAACTCGTAACATGTTGTGTATTACTAGTATTGACACATATTAAGTAAATCACTTCACGTGGTAGGAATTAACCACCTCCAAATATGAATAATTTGGATACTTGAAAAGAAACTAACTTTTGTTAGCGTATAGAGCAACTAGGTATTCAACAACAAACACCAATTGATTAGATATTTTGTTAGGTCCAATAGCTTATAAATATCACCTCATGGAGTATTCAGGTCATCTCATTACACATACTTATCATTTATATCTCTATCTTTGTATTAACTTGAACGTAAGAGAGTTTCTGCAGATAGACAACCACTCGGTCATCCTCATTAAAGCTCGACAACCTTGAAGAAGAGGTCAATCAATTCACATAGCATGAATTTTCACCTTAGACTGTTCTTGCTCATTCTTGGTAAGAATATTTGGTGTCCACCATAGGATTAGCGTAAAAGTATTCCCATACCTCAAATTCTATGGTACTCACTTGCTCATTCTTGGTAAGAATATTTGGTGTCCACAATAGAATTAGGGTAAAAGTATTCTCATACCTCAAATTTTATGCTACTCACTAGATTTCAATATTATCTATATTATCTGTGTCCACTACTAATTAATATTAATTGACTTTGATTTTCTTTTATAATTATGTCCTATATTTTTTACTTAAAATTAACATGATTACATCAATAATAATAATAAATATTAATTTATGTTTATATATTCAACTTTTATGTTGTTGTGGGTTTAATTTTTATTTTTTTTTAGCTAAATATTTTTAATTTATTATTTTTTTATTTTTATTTTGTGAAAACTTATTTCTTTATTCATTAATAACTATTTTAAACATTAAAAATATTTATTTTTTTAATGCAAAATGAAAATTATTAATTTTTTTTTTTTTTTTTTTTATTTTTTAAATTATTTTAAATATAAAAATAAAAATAAAAATGTACTAAATAAAAAAAAAAAAATGATGGATGGAGAAATAAAAGTTTAAATAGTGCTATACAAGGGATTGATGGAGAAATAAAAGTTTACATAGTGCTATAAGAGAGATTGAGTCCATAATTATACATGTTTTATTATCTCTTTAAATATAATAGACTTTTTCATATTTCTCCGCTTGTTTCGTCTCATTTTCTATAATTTAATAAATTGAAATTTATTTTTTTGTCATTTTTCTATGACTATAATATTTCCATCATTAGAATCAAACAGAGGCGGGTTCAATTTTTTAAATTTTATTATATATATATAAGTACTTATTTATTTAAGTGTTAATATTTTAATAAAATATATGTTTTATAGTTCTTGTTCTCATTATTAATGTTGTATTTTTTATAGTTGCCGATATAATTGTACTTTTTTTTTAATTATAGATCAAATATTTGGTAATATATATTTTCTTTTACATTACTATTATTTCTAAGAATTGCAAATAGTTATAATTTTTAATCAAATAACTATTAATTTTCTTTTATTGAGTTAAAAATAAAAAATTATTTATTAACCTTATTTAATCAGATTTACAAATATTATAATTAATACATTATATTTTGTTAACAAATTTTCTATTTTCATCACTTTTTTTCTATAATTTTTTGTCGACTTTTTTTTATTTTGTTTTCAGATTTCAATATATCTTCAATATCAAGTGCACACGTTAAATCTTGTGTAGTTATTATGAAAACAAATTAAATAAAGAATGTTTACTGTAATTTATTTTTACAATTACAGTCTTTTGTTAATATATAATAATCCTAAAAAATTATACTATGTATTTTATTAAATAAATAGTTTTTTTTTGCTAGATAAATATATTATTTAATTGTAATTTTGATTTTGATTTTTTAAAATAACTAAATTCTTATTGAAAGTTTAATATTTTTTTTAAAAAAAAAGTTGTATTCTAAAAAGTCATTTTGTCTAAATTTTTTCATCTAATAAGTATTAATTGAATTTATTCTTTATTTATTTTTAAAAAGTATTTTTTATTTATTAAGTTAAGTTATTATTAGATTCATTTTTGTATAATTTTCATTATGTGAATTATTTGTGTACAATAAAAAGTACGTCATAGTTAGTAAAAAAAAAAAGAATGATAAAACAAAGTATATAAATATAAAGAATAATAATGAAAAAATTAAACAAGTTATAACTTAATTAATAATAAGCTATTTAATAGTTTGTAACTTATCAGTTATAAATCTCTAAAATAAATTATATTCAGTAACTTACAAAATATTTTTATGTTGATTAAATTAATTTATTATCTAGCAATTAACTTACTCAGCGTATTGTAATAAAACCATTTCTGCTTGTGACCTGTATTTTAAAATTGTTGTAAATCGTTAAATAAATAAATACAAATGGTATAGGTAAGCTGTGATTACTCTTGGAGTAGGTGTAGTCACCCTCTATTGAATGTAATGTTGAAAGCCACACACATAATCTTAATTAAATTCTAATTTTTCATTTAGTTGAATTCTTATTAAAAAAAAGTGTTCTATCAACTATTTAAAAAATTTATATTTTTAAATTTTTTTTTTCTCATTTAATATTATTATCAATTAGGGCGATATAACTTATTTTTTATTGTGATTAGCTATATGTATCCATATAGAAAATCATAAAAAATAGCTTAATTAAATTTTAAATTTGTCATAAATTAAAGTATTTTTAATTAAATTTATATTAACAAAGTTCATTATATTGAGTATTTAAAACTTTTATGTGTTAATTGAGTATTTGTTGTTAATTTATGTGATAATTTGATTTTACAGTTTCAAATAAAACAACACGAAATTATACAATCAACAAATAAAGTTACTGAACTAACTGTCTGTACGTTATTATTTTGTTGTTTGGTCAAATACTCAATTGAAACAAAAAAAAATATTAATTATTTTTTTAATAAATATTCAATAAAAAATACTTAAACAAAAAATTAATTAAATTATTTTCTATATTTTTCATGTAAAACAAACAATAATCATGCAAAATAACTATTAGTTGGTGAAAAATATCAGACCATAAAAACTTAATTAAAAAATATAAAAATAAAAACTCAATTGAAAAATATAAAAGTTCTATATATTTAATAAAATACAAATTTTAAACAAAAAGCTAATTAAGTTTAATCTTAAATATGAATTTAATAGAATACAAAATGTCATTAATGTAGTATTTATATAAATACGTAAACCAACGGTTTTTTTAACATACTTAATCATTTTTGTTACATATAATATATATTTATATTTAATAGTATCATGAAAATATGAGTTTTTTTTATTAAATTTAATACATATAATAAATGTAATAAAGTATTAAATGAAAAGTATTTATTACATAATTTAATATACTTTGTACAGTTGATATATAAATATATTTATTTGATAATGTTATTAAATATATTATCTTTATGTAATACAATAATTTTATTAAATCTGATCCATTTAAATGAAAAGTATTTATTACATAATTTAATGTATTCATTGCAAATAATAAATAAATATGTTTAATAATGTTATCAAACAGATTATATTTATGAAATACAGTAATTTTTATTAAATTTAATTCATTTAGTAAGTATAATATATTATTAATGAAAATTAATTATTACAAAATGTAACATATTCATTGTACCTAATATATAATTAAATATAGTAGTGTTATTAATATTAACTATTATATTTATGACAAATAACACAAGTATTAAATTTAATACTTGTAATAATTATAATATGTTGATATATGAAGCTTATTTATTGAATAATTTAATAACTATATAATATATAATAATAATAATATACATTTAAAAAATGATAATTTTATTATTTAAAAATGTACTTAACAAAACATTTTTAAAATATTCTAAATTTATATTGGTGTTTTCATTATTAAATTATAATGAATTTTTTTAATTTCTATGTATTTAAAAATAATTATAGCTAATTGTTGTTGTTGATCAAAGTATATTTAAAAAAACCAAAGTAAATGCATTAGTTTGATTTTTAATTTTTTCTTATATTACATGTCAACAGTTAATTTAATCGGGTTTACTATAATTATTGTAATTTTTATTATTTGGGAGTAATGTAATAAATGGGAAATTATTTACTTTAAATAATTAAACGAGAAGGTAACAGTATTGTTATTAAGATCAATTTATGAGATATTTTTCTGTATCGGATAAATCAAGCCCCGTTATTTTATATAAAATGAATAAAACAATGGGATTATTTTATTTATTTCATAATATTGAAAAATATAAAATTTAAATTTATTATTATTAAAATTCATGTTTGATTTTAGAGTATAGTAGAAATATATTTGAAAGGTAATTTTGTGACACTTTTTTTTATTAATTAATATAATATGAAACTACTTTTGCTGTTTTATCTTATTTTAAAAGTGTTAAATATAATCAGACTGTTTATTTTGACAATAATTTTCTTTGAAGTTTATCTACCGTAAGTTCTGATTAAATGATAATGTATAAAATTTTACAAGAACAATGCATGTGAATTAAGTCCAGATTTAGTTAATGTAAATTAAGTATTAAATTTTGTTTCTCTTTTAAGGGTAATTCAAATGGAGGATTATAAACATAGAACAAAATTAATTTTCTTTCGTTTAACACTTATTCAATTTTCAGAAATTTTCTTTATTCAAACGAAAGGGAAAATTATTAAATGCCTTTTATATTTTAACATATTAAACTTATTAACTTTTATTTAATAAAATTCCCATTAGAGTGTCAATTAAAAAAACATTCGGAATATCATGTTTGAAAAAGAGATGTTCAAATCAACCAAAATTTAGAAGTTTGTTCACTTTTATAATATTTTTACTTCAATTTTATTTTAACAATAATTTTTCTTTGACTAATTTTTTTTATGTAATATAATTTCGTTTTTGTTTTTATCCAAATTTTAGAGGATATGGGTGGGAAAAAACGTTGGGGTTGATGGTGGTCCCAAGTAGAAAGAAAATAATAATAAGCCGCGCATGAAACGGCACCATATATTATGCAACGTTTGTGGTATGACAACTCATTTCTGAAGACAGTTTTTCTTACTTCACTTCCCTCTCTTCTTCTTCTTCTTCTTCTTCTTCTTCTTCTTCTTCAATCCTTCTCCTTCCATCAATCTTTCTCTGCATCAATGGTCAACAAAATTCCTAGCTCTGCCTCCAAACATCATGTCTGTGTCTCTCTCTTCACTCCTCTCTTCTCTCATTTTCTCCAATTCCTTTCGTTTACATCTTTTATTTTCCTGCATTCTTCGTCTTCTTTGAAATCGTATCACAGCGATGGTTCGGAATTGAACTTAGATGATAGTATGATTTCATGCATGAATTGGAAAATTGTCCCTCAATTTTTGTGCGCACAACAAATAGTAGAATTCACATTTTAGTTTGGGAAATTCGCTCCATGTTTGGTTACCGATACATCCTTTGATCGATGAGCGTCGTTCCTCTGCTTAATGCATAGGGAGTGAACTTCACATTCCTTGTCTGCTTTTCTGCCGCAGCCACACGCGATACTGTGGAGGCAGATTTTATTTTATTTTATTTTTATGTAAAGAATAGGGACTTTTGTTTATTGTATGTTTGGAGCAATATTTGTAAGATTATTTTATGCTGTAATATTTACAGAAACATCAGGGAAAGTCAGCAATAGATGTTACTAGAAGAACTATGAAGACCAAGATTAAAGTGTTGACAGATCAATTCCATGCTCAGAGAGGGCAATCAGTTAAAGTAAGGGCTTTTTCTTAATATATATTTTTTTTTAAATTCATTTGCTAGCTTATTTATATTTTAAATATGAGAAAACATTTATCAATTTTTTTATTTTTTATTTATTTTCAGAATATAATAGATTTTCTATCAGGAATTGGTTACTGAGCAGTGTGAATCTGTTGCTTAGAATAATTTTTAAAACAAGAAAAATTAGAGTGAAAAGTCCTCTAAGTTTGCAATTGCATGACTTGATTCTTGAAAATGTTTCTTTGTCCTTTTAATCATCGGCGATGTTATTAGATTAATTTTGTGGAATTAGTATCTAGCTCTTTTTTGTTTTGTTTTGTGGGAAAGTAGACAATGCCTAAAATTTAAAACAAATAGTGAAAATTAAAACATGTTGCAATTTGCTTGCAACTTAGTTTAAAGTCCTCGAATGTAGTAGTAATGATATATACAATATGTTTAGCGGAAGTCACATTTACTACAAAACGATTATGGTTAAATTTTTGTAAATTTGATGTGCAAAAGCATCACACTAGAGACAGGACACCCCAACAATGGTGGCGCTTCAAGCTCTACCTATGCTGCACATCTACAATAAAATATACAAAATAATCACGAAGCGGATCAAACCAAAAGTCATCATCAAAATTACGCCAACCTGAAAACATGCGCATATTTTTAAAACAATTCTATCAATAAAGTTAGGAACATGATCCCACTAAATAATGTTAAGTTTATTATCCAATCCATGCTTAGCTAAGTTATTTGCACAAGAATTTTCTTCCCTGAAATTATTGGAGAACAATGAAAGACCATTGGAAAACAAAAAGGTAAACATTTTCTCCATCTCACACGAAGACGCCAAGGGACAATATTTTCCTCATGGAAAAGCCTAGAGAACTAACTATGGGTCTGATTCAAGCCAAAAATTATTCCGACCATCTCTTTCCGCAGGCTCCAAAGCAAATATAACTATTAAAATTTCAGCAGCAAGTGCAGAATCCACCCCAATGTAGGTTGAGAAGCCACCTAGGAAATTACTTATATTGTCTCGAACAATACCACTACAGGAGGAGTGCCCAGGATTACCAGGAGAATTCCTATCAGTGTTGCATTTGATGCAATCTTCTGAAGGAGGAAACCAGTTAATTTCCAAAATTTTAGGAGCTGGAGGGGGACAAATTGGGATTTTTTTTTTTTTCAGAATTCTAAAATCATCCATAGAAACAGCCCTGTACCTCCTAGAAAGAAGACCTGAGGTAGCTATTTCCAACTTAGTATTTGCAAAAGCCTGACCAATTGATAATGCTGTATTGGAAAATCTCAGAGTTCCTCATGTACCAAATCATCCATATGATATGAATCTCTCTCAATAAGGTACCAACAACCAATTGTTTATTACGTGAGGAATGAAGAAAGTCCAAGATATTATACCTGTGGAAACAGACTCACAGTTCCAGTGAAAAATATCTTTAAACCAACTCCAAAACCGTGAAGCAAAACCACAGTGGAAAAAGATGCGTTGAGAAGTTACCTCCACGCCACCACATAGACTACACAGAGACCACAATACATCCACTTCTACATAAATTTTCATCAATAGTCATTCTGTGATGCACAAGTCTCCAAAGAAGGAATGACCTAAATGGAGGAATTGTTGGAGACCAAATCATTTTCTTACTAGAAACATACAGCACCAGATTTCACATAAGATATAGCAGCTTTGAAAGTCAATATCCCATCCTTAGCAGGCCTCCAAATGACTTGATCTTGCTGCACAAGGATCTCAAAGCCCGAAAGTTTATCACATAAAACCAGTAATCTCTGCAAAACGTTTCCAGGAACTTGTACCAAGTTGGAGCATGTGAAATCTTTTACAGTAGCAGATAGCTACGGATACGAAGTGCTACAACAATCGAGGTATCCCGGCACCACACATCATTCCAGAAGTTAATATGAGATCCATTTCCTATCACCCAATATACATTATCATGAACTTCAGGTATGAATCTAGCCAAAGAAGAAAACAGAAAAGAAGACTTGTATTTATTTAATGGAGTTCTGTGCTTAAAAAAACAGACATCATCTGAGCCCATTAAGAATCAGAGAACAGTCAATCATTAAGTTTCATTAATCTTCATTAACCTTTATTAATAGCATATACAGAGCAAATAAAGGACTAATATGGAATGCAAGTTATTTAATCTTGCTAATGCAATAAAATTGTATCGTTGTCCAAGTTAATCAAATCAACCAATTATGACCACATATATATACACATATAAAGCCTGAGAAGGTAGGCCCTTGCCTGCCCCCTTTTAATACATTCCTAATTGAGAATGACTTGTTTTGAATACACTGCTAACTAGAATGAAATTAATCTTAGTTGTTTTTTCCACAGGAAAAAGTTCAAAGACATTGGAGGAATCTTGAGCCTCTTTCTCCAACGAGAGTACTATCAGGGAATGAGTATTTGCGGGAAGGGAACGTCAATATGCTGTGTTTGAGAATTAACAATCCTTTATGTAAATTCACTGGGTTCCCTGAAGCTACACTAGAGGAGGATCAAATCAATAATGTGGACATATCATCAGCAGAAAGTATTACGATTCCAAACAAGGAAAAATTACCATCATATACGACTTGGGTATATGTGGCCAGGTGTGTTTGACTTTCAGGTTTCAAAAACTTAATTTCTGCCCAGATAGTTGTCCAATACAACTTTTGTCATTGGCAAAAATTACAAGCTTCTTCAATTGTATTTTCTTTTAAAATAGAAAATATTATTGATAAATTCGTTTGCAGATTGTATTTTTTATTTTTCAAGATTTTTCACACTGAACAGAAATGAGAGAATGGTTGAAGATCAATCGGTCATAGGAAAATATCAAATGTACTATGACCAAAATAGAGGTGAAATGATGATATGCAGTGATAATGAGGAAGAGATACCAAATACCAAGGATGTTAAACATGAATTCACTGAGGCTGAAGATCAAATTCTGAGGTAAAAATTAAGATGTAGATGTTGTACTTGCATGTTGTAGTTCTAGTTATTTATGAAGAAAAATGGAATTACAAAAGGAGCTGAAGATTCTTATTGAAATTTTTGTTGTGAGTCATATATAAATTTTTAATTTACACATTTGTTTGCTGAACAAAATAGGGGACCTATTGTGGTTTCCCTTCCTCAAGAAATAGGAAATAAGATCTTTATCATCATCACACAAGATATCTAAATGAATACCAAAATTTTAACTTATTGGGTATCATTTTTCTGCTTTATTCAAATGTTTGAAGCTTCTCTATTCTAGAATTACTATCTTGACTCTTGAATATTAGGATGACACTCGAGGAATACGGGTCTACTAAGGAGGTATTGGGTGTCATTAAAGAGATTGTTGAGACTAACGCTTCACAAATTCAGGTAATCTAGAATAACTTATTTACATGAATATCTATTTTGATGCTCATTAATCCTATTTAATTATTCATGGATATTTTGAACAATCATTTATGTTTTGGAGTTTTTTTTTTTCTTCATTAAAATGTGCAGGAGAGGTACGAAAAACTAAAGGAAAAGAATATGGAGAGTCCGGATCAACATTCTAAAGATTGTCATTGTAAAGGATGCGAAAATCATCTTGGAATATGTCTGGAGAAAAGCTTGAGTGGTGGTTTAGAAACTTTTGATAAAATCTTCTGTCGTCGATGTTTGGTATATACTAAAATATTATCTTCTTAAAATTCTTGTAATTGTCATGATGTTTGATATCATATTAAATATTTTGTATCTATGTATGCTTTTACAATTTCCTTGAGCAGATCTTTGACTGTGCAATCCATGGCACTGATCAACCTTTAATATATCTTGTAAGTAGAAATGCTTTATGTTCTTTTCAATTTAATGTGTTCCCAACTACATCAATAAATTAATTTGATGATTTACTTCCCAGAGCGAAAAACATGTCTGCTCTGAACCTGAAGGTGGTAGGAAACCATGCAGTGATCAATGTTACCTTCTGGTATTCTTCTTCTTGTTCTTGGTTGATCTAATTAACTTGTTTTTGTTCTGATATTGTTTTTATTAACATTAGCGAGATTGAATTACTTCCATTCCATTTTATTTTCATATGTGACTTGAATATTAATAGGGGTTAAGTAAACATTAATAAAAGCTAACAAGAATTAGTAATCATTTTTTTAGTAAATGTGACTACCAATAAACATATTATAAATATGTATTTATATATTATCATTATTATAGAATTTGAGGACTTTCAATTACTATCATTATAATATAATTTTATTTTTATGTGTAAAAGCAATAAATATTTTTGCAGTAGTATTTTTCAAAAAGTTATTTATTATACGCCAGATGTTTAAATATTATAAAGCAAAACAAAAATATCCCTCCTAAAGAGATTTCTGGATGCATCCTTAATATAAAAAAAGTAATTTGCCAACTTGAATTGCTATAAATTTTTTTATTGGGAAAAAAAATAATGAAGATATTTCAGGGATATATCAATCCTTATACAAAATATTCAAGAAATCGACCTCATACAAACTAGTAGTTCGAGACATTAATAAAAAAAAAAAAAAAACATGTTAATCTAACCTTTGCAGTTACTCACAACCAAACCTTCAGCTAGATCATCATGAAGACTTCAATATAATTTATAGTTCCCTTCCTTAAAAATCTTTTTTTCCTTTGTTTACACAATTCTCCAACTACTACTACCCATACACAAAAATCAAATGTTGTTGACTGCTTCACTTTCCTTGGTCAATCTAAAGTAGGCAAAGTGCTTTTTAAGATCATAATACGCTATCGATGTCACCCCCATCCAGTCAAAGCATTTTGTCCACACCAACTAAGCTACATGCACAAACAAAATATATGTGACGTTGTTTCTTCTTCCTCCCCACACATACTGCAAAGACTATTCTCCATTGTATTCCTCTCTTCACCAAATTTACTTTAGTTGCTATTTTGTCCTCCAACACCAGCCATAAATTCTTTAATAATAAATGTTTTCCACCATTTAAAAAAATTGTATGCACATATATACTTGCTAAAGCACCACCTTATCTACTTTTGTTATATGTTTGATGAAAAAACAATGTGCTAGGTTGTGAATTGGACTCCATTATTTCATTTTCCCACAGTTAAAGGATATCAGGATTTCGTTTAAAAACTCCGCTCGTTGATCTTTTCAGGATAAAAGAATTACACCAATGGAAGAGGACTCGACATTGCCTCCTAATGAGCCTCAGAGTTCTTGTAAGCTGAAGAAAGTCCCAGATGATATAATTATCAAAATTGGCAATCATTACAGTGAACTAAATTTGGATGCTAGTGACAAAGATAACCACACAACATCCCGTGCATCTTTGAAAAGTCTAGATGAACATGCGTCAAAGCAATTATCAGTTTCTGGTAGCTTTGACCATAGTGAGCGGGACAAAGGAGTTACGAATGGACAAAAAGATCTTACAAAGGAGATAGAATTTAACGACATGTCCATTTCAAAGGAAGTTCAAGCTGGTGAGATGATAAGTGACTCAGATTGGAGACCTCTAGAGAGAGATTTATATTTGAAGGGAGTAGAAATGTTTGGAAAAAATAGGTACGGAGTTTTCTCACTCTTAAAAAACACTTGGATCATGTTAAATAATTAGGTTATTTTATTATTTTTCTTCTGAAAATATTTGTATTGTGTTGAGAAATGGTAGAACCAAATTATGCTTATAGTGTGTGTACAGAGGAAATGATCATAGTTGGAGTTTTAACCTTGAAACTTGAAGGCCTTAGGTTCAACTTGTGGAATCAACCTCTTACATATACAACACTATAGAATCGTTTTATGAATTTGAACAATCCTTAGTCCTCGTGCACAACGAGAGTTCTTGGGAGATATGAGGGGGACAAACATTCGGGAGTTGGAAAGCCTCACATCATTCGTCGTGTGCGATTTATATATTTCTTGAACCTATTTGCTTAATATTAATTCATGAGAAGATTATAAATCTAAGATATTATCATAATCTTAGTAAGATTTTTTAGGCCTATTATATTACTGAGTACCCACACATGTTTGAGATAACTAATCTTAGACCTGTTCTCTTGAGTGTGTGATGTGGAGGTGTTGCTTTATATCTGGTATGTGTTTTGTTGCTATCCTAAGCAGTGTAGCCAGTTAATCCTAAAATCATGAACAGTGAGAGATTTTCAAAACATAATGATTGTTATTTATTTGTTTTTGCTTATGCGATGCTTCTCACGCTTTGCAGTTGCCTTATAGCCGCTACCTTACTTCCTGGCTTGAAGACTTGCTTGCAAGTAGCTAGGTATATGTTTGCTGGTGGAGAGTCAATGATCCATGGATCCACACCAAATTCAACAGTGGATAGAAATGAAAAGATCAATCCAGAGTGCACAGTGAGAGTTACAAGCATTTGTTTCCTTATCTTCTGTGTTTTCTTCTATTGACTTAATAATTTTTCTAGAGATGAGGGAGTTGTTTGATGATGATGATGGAAAATTTATTCTTCCCCCAATATTCTGTAAAATAATTATAATACAATTTATTGAGTAAACAAATTTGAATAGGGAACATCAATATATTTTGGAATGTCTTGCACTTGCTCAAATTGCAAGATAAACATCAACTTCAGTAGTTGAAAAAATTTAAACTATTATTATTTAGGGACTTTCCAGATTTTGTATTTTGTGTTTCCTAATAGGGAGGTTGTTTTCTTGTATTATACTTTTCTAACTGCACTTTATAAATCAATTAGAAGGAAAGCATAATCTCTGAATGTTAAGTTTTTTGTATTCTGAATATAATTTTGTCATGTTATGTTATTTAGATGGCTTCAAACTACTTTCGATTTTAAATTTGGGTTACTTTGGTAGGACGTAGAAATGTTAGCAAGATCAAGGTCACAACGGAAAAAGGGAAAACCTAGGAAGTTCAACTATAGTCGAAAGTCTGCTGGTCTCCCACCTAGATGGAGAAAAATTGCTTATGGCCAAAACCTGTGTAATAAGCAATATACTCCTTGTGGGTGTCATGGAATGTGTGGAAAGGAATGTTCTTGTCTTCTTAATGGAACTTGCTGTGAAAAATATTGTGGGTATGTGAATTTTCATTTAGTTATGTCCTTTAATCCTTCTTTCTTTCTATTAAAGAAATAGACACCATATTTTAATTTTTTCATGGCCATGTGTTGCCCAATTTAAATTACTTTGGTACCATCTTTATGGGGTATCTAATTTGAAGATTCAATTCTAACAAGGATATTTTGTATTTCTCATGGCCATGTGTTGGACTTTTTGAAGTACTTTGTTAACAATCTTTTTTGGATATCTAATTTAAAGATTCCTGTCCAACAAGGGTGATCTGGATACATTATTTAATATGTTTTTTCCTAGGTACTTTAACTCAAAAGGAAAGAAGCAAGATTTTTCTTGGAGTGCTAGAGACATGTGGAAAAAAGCTATTAAAAATTGATGCTTAGCAAAGCATGAAAATGCATTCTCAACGTAAATTGTGATAAGAAAAATGATAGTTAATTTGAGAATCCTTAGAATTGCATATAATTTTTTTATGTGTTTGGGTTTATAAATTAATATAGGTAATTAAGAGTAAGTTTAGAATTAAATAATATGAAAAAATATTAAAATAATAATATTGGGAATTTTACTGTGGTTGTATAAAAATTGTGGATTGTAAATGTATCATTACTTCTATCATAAATTCGTTATTCTTTTTTTACTTTTAGGTGTTCAAAGATATGCAAAAATCGATTCAGGGGATGTCATTGTACCAAGAGTCAATGCAGAAGTCGATTGTGTCCATGCTTTGCAGCCAATCGTGAGTGTGACCCGGATGTATGTCGAAATTGTTGGGTTAGGTAATGTTATTATTATTATTATTATTTTTGTATCTCTAACTTGATTTTTTTTAGCCTATTTTTTCTATTAATATATTTCTTATATTTTACTTCACGTTGTTCAGAAATTTATAACAAAGGTAAATAGTTTGATCTAATAATTCGGTAGCTTATGTTGATTCAAGAACATGAACCATATTTTTCCTATTTTTGAGAGACCAAAAAATACAATTCTCTAGTAATTTTGTCTATTGTTGATTTGGATATGTATCTTGATTTTCAGAAGGTATTCATTTGTTTAAATATTATCCATTAAATTTATAATTGTTGTATTAACCACTCCAAATTTAAGTCAATGAAATTGATTATCATATTCCAAAAAATTTAATTGTGACATTTTTTATATAGTTGCGGCGATGGTTCATTAGGGGAGCCACCTCGACGAGGAGATGGTAAATGCAGAAATATGAATATTCTTTTAGGACAAAAAGAGAGGGTTAGTAAAGACTTATTTTATTTTTTGGAACCTGCATGGGCCATGCTTTCCTTGTTAATTGTGCCTTATAAATTTATATGAAAACTTTTATAAAAAAAAGACTTATTTTTTTTTTTTTTAAAAATGTTTTGAAAAATATTTTTCCTAAGCAATTCCACATTATTCAACAAACAAAATCCATTATATTTAAAACATCACTTTAGAAACCAAAAAGATGAAACTATTGAGAGATTCAATCCTCCACTTAATTTCTCACTTTTGCGTCACCCTCCTCCATTTATTTAGTTGAATTATTTTGAAAGGTAATATAGTAATTTTTGAAATTAGAAATAAAAAACTCTATAACTCTTTTATTCTTTAAATTACTTGTGTTTCATTCACGAATAAAGTAGTGAATACTTAAGTATCTTACACTCTGCTCCTTATATCTCTTAGATTCTTTTGGCAAAGTCAGATGTTATAGGATGGGGAGCATTTGCAAAGGTTGAGTTTTTTCTAACTGTTTGTTTTTAAATAATGTGATAACATGCTTTACTAACTAATTGGTGATGCATTTCAGAACCCAATTAACAAAAATGTTTGCCTAGGAGAGTACAAAGGTGAACTAATTCCTCCTAAAGAAGCAGAAAAACGTGGGAAACTATATGATCGTATCAACACTTCCTTCCTTTTTAACCTCAATAATAAGGCAAGTTTTTGTATCAACTAAATTTTCTCTTGACCCATGTTTTAATGCTTTTCATATGAACTTGATAATTCTTGTAATTTTTATAAGGCTGTTTGAATGATTTATTAGTTAATGTGTACAACATATAGATACTATTTTCCCTTATTTAGTGAACATGTGATTGATGCTAGGTAGTGGGTCATGAGTAACACTTGAGACCTTACCTCCTCAAATGCATAACTCAATTTGACTAAAAAGTGAATTATACAATCTTGATTCCTACATAACCTTGAATTACATGCACATTGAGCAATATGATTAGTACCTTGAGTTTGGTAAAATACTTTATTATCATTGAATTTCGATGGTCAAGGGAGTAAATCTCTAGTTGCAACTCTCATATTCAAATGAGATACATGCGGGGGGAAATGTTCTTTGAAATTATTCCATATTTTGTGTATATTTTTTATTTGAAGTCTTACGTCAATTAGAGATAAGATTAATTAATGGTATATAAATGAGTGAAAATTTGTCTCACAAACTAGTTTTGTAAGATTGAGCTAAACTTAAAATTCACTTCTTAAAAATAGTGTCAAAATCATTTAAATCTTATCATAGTAAGAGTTTGTTGAACTTATATTGTTTTACACCATAAAACTAGTGAGCTCTAATTCCATATACCAAAAGGAAAGATAAATGACGCAAAAAGAATTAATTGTATATTAATTTGCTAAAAAAAAAAATATACAAAGAAGGTATATACATGCAAGCATAATTTCAACAAGACCTAACTAACTCTTAACATATACAACTAACTTTCATTATTGTTATTTATATATGCTAACAATTAGGTCATCCATCTTTATGCATAGAACGATTGTCTCCTAATTGTTCAATTTATTGCTAGTTTACTATATGAACATTGTATTTATGCTAAAAAACCATCATCTAGTTTTGAAAGTAAGTCTCAATAAAAAAAATTCATTCCCTTTTCTCTATTTATTTACAAATGTTTGGATCATTTTTACTTATTTTGCTTAAAAGTCATTAATATTGTTTCATTTTTTCAAATGGGGATGGTTATCACGTTGGATACTGACAGGAGATTATCATCACTCTTTTCGTATAAGGGTAGACTCTACAAACTTGATTTAGTGTATGGAGGGTTGAAATTAGGTATAAAGGTTATTTTGTAGTTGAATTTCACACAAACTTTGTTTTGTATATAGGTTGGAATATTCCTTAAATACTTCTCTTTAATTTATTCATTCTTGGGTTGAAATATCTCTTAAATACTTCACTTTAATTTATTATTTTTTACTGATAAATAAATTATTTTATTTATCATTTAGTGTATTTGCTCCTCGATTATCAATCATGCCTTATTCCTAATAGTTTTAGGAAGCTTCGAAGGATACTAAGGATACTTTAGAGAAATTAGAGAAATGTGATATCGTAGATTAAACATAATCCTTCCTGAAAAATTTTACTTGAAATATTGTCAAGTTACCTTACATAAAAAAAAAATACAATAGATATAAGTGAGTTTTGATAAAGTATAATTTATATTAAATAATTTTACTAGAGATAAAAATACCTTTGTATTTCTGACCAAAAGTAACACTAATTAAAGTCATAATATCTCTTATAGTAGATATTATAACAATTTGGTGTGTGAAGAATAATGTCTTCCATCGTTGTGATTTATTGGAAGAGGTATGTGAATAAAAAAATGTTTTATACAGATAACATAAATCATTAAGGGAGATTTGGCCATTTTTTAAAGAAGTATTAGTTTATGACTTTTCCTCTCCCAACTAACGCATGCATTAGAACTTTTGGTTGAAACATACCAATTGAGGTAAATCATGGCCAAGTATTCATTCGGGTCAAACTCCAAAAAATCAATAGAGATAGCACAGGCTGGTTAATCATTTTATCTCTAGTGGTCCATTCTATTTTGTACTCTTCAAGTTGTCATGTTTAACATCTATGCAACATTTTGATATCTATGTTCAATTTGTTTGTTTTCGTAAGTTGACTTTCTTACAATGGTCATGTGCACTCTATAAAAAACTTACCTTTGAATTAGTAGAACTACTCAACAGTTTCATTAGATTTTTGTGAGCCTTCCCAAATATCCATAAGTATTAGTTTTCATATTCATATTGATACCGAAAGCTTTTGATTTGCATGAAATCGGTCAAAGATTTTAAGAGATTAGGAGGTCTAGTCTAATGAGTCAATCTTCTATTATGGTTAGGTGGTTCGAGATTGAATATCTCAACCGATATTTTGTATAAATTATCTCATATTAATTCATTTGTTTTTGTCGATAAAAAAAATATAATATATTGTAATTTTCTTCCTACATATTTCTCATAAACTTACTACTTGTATTTTTATAGTGGGTTATTGATGCTCATCGTCTAGGAGACAAATTAAAATTTGCGAACCATTCAGCAAAACCCAACTGCTATGCAAAGGTTAGTCCCAGTACCCACTTATGTGATTGCTCTGTACTCATTGAAGTTCATTATGGAATTGTGAAAATGATTGGTTACATAGGTAATGCTTGTTGGAGGAGAACATCGAGTGGGAATATTTGCCAAGGAAAACATTCAAGCTGGTGATGAGATTTTTTATGACTATTGGTATGATCTAGATTGCGCACCATCATGGGCTCTTCCACCAGAAGACAATGCTTCCAAAAAAGATGAACCAGTTACTTCACAAACCAAGACCAAGAAACGTTAGTCATCCGGGTTTACCAATTATGCTATCTTCTCTCAAAAACCAAATTTTGTATCATTATGAATCAAACTATGAGCATGTCTTGTTTTAGACATAATTATTTCCATTTATTCAATGCTCATAAAATATCCATTTATGCAATTAGCTTGAGTGTTAGAAATTTGGGACTTGTTTGTATTAAGTACGTTTGTTATGACTGACTGTGAAAAATCTTTTGATAATATATAATACTTTCTCTTATCTAATTTTGTTCCAATTCGTCTCAAATATATTTTGCACTTTGTAAGTAATGTTAAACTCTGATCCGTGAGTGTATTATTGTAGTTAATAGGTTTATAATGTTAAGAAAACTCAAAGGATTGTTAAAAGATAAAATGCAGTTCATTAAATAGTGTAGTGCATTTTTTATTGATAAAAAATTGAGCATATTTTGATTTAAACTTGAAGTCTTAAGTATATTTTTTAGTATGTTCAATTTCATTCATTACTTTCCAGTTTTAGGTTTTTAGGTTTCTGATTTATTTTTAGTATCTTATATTTAAGATTTTATCATTATTACGGCAAGAAAATTATTAAATAAAAAATAATTTTAAAAACAAAAATAATTAGTTGTTGAGTAAATTATAGATTATTTAAAATATTAAAAGAATTATTAATTTTTAAATTAGTTTATATTATTGATAAATAGTTTCTAAATTATTATCTAGTTAATTACCAAAGTTTTTCTACCAAATTCAGAATCTAAATAATTGGTTGTAACTAATTAGATATCAATTTAAAAACTATTTATGAATAATAAAAACTAATTTAGAAACTAATAATTTTTTTTAGTTGATCTCTCTAATTTAGTCACTATAAAATTATTTTTTTCTCTAAAATTTGTTTCTATTTAATGATTTTCTTGTAATGTATTATTAATTTTCATACCTTCTTTTCAACCAAAATAATACAAATAAATTTTTCCTAAATTATTTCATCATTTTATAAAAGTAACAAGTTTTCTTCCAAAAAAAAATTACTGAAATGAAATGAAGTTATACATGATAAAAACAAGTTGAATACATCCTGATACAACTAAATTTGTATACTTATTAAATATAAGTTCAATATAATATGATATAATTAAACACGACAAGTACGAGTTTAATTATCCAATATTTTTGTAAAAATCGTTTAATTGTTTTTCACATGTACAATTTCAATATAGTTATCTGTAAATTAAAATCGTATTTCTTACTTAATATTTCTTCAGAAATAATCTACACACAAGATTTAAAAAAAAAACTCGTATATATATGATTTTTTTTGTTTAAATTTCAAAAATATGAATATAAATAGTGATTTCTTCATAATTAATTCATATTTTTCATATTCTATTTGTCCAAATTCAAAATAAAAAATAATTTGAAACGGAAATTTAAAATTAAATTACACTACTTAAAAAAACATTTTTTTCTTATATATAATTGATTTATTATTTTTATTATTAAATAATAGGATAAAGTTTGTTTTACATTCCTCTTTTTCTCTCGTTTGTACTTTATAATTCCTTTTAATAATACAATATTACATTTAATTAATAAATATAAATAAAATAAAAATATTATTAGTTATCAAGTGAGAATATGAAGAAAAAAAAATTAGAATATCAAATTATGTCCTAAAACTAATAATAACATTAGCTGCAAAATATTACTCATATTCAACTGGCACCTACAATTTAAGGGTGTTCATTATTCTCCCTCCCTCGCTCACAGCACAACACAGAAGCATGAACGCTTCAAGGATGCTCCTGTTGTCGCCACTATCGAGCTGCAATGTGGTGCGCGGGAAGCTTTTTCCGGAGTCACTTAGAAGGCGCAGTTGTTGTTCTCCTCCGCCGCTGAAAATAGTGAGCATGGCGAAGGAGGGCGGCGACGCCAGCAGCAACGGCGGCATTGTTGAAAAAGTAGCCATAGGAGGTGGATTGATCTCAACCCCAGTAATCGCTTGGTCTCTCTACACACTCAAAACAACCGGTTGTGGTTTGCCCCCCGGTCCAGGTGGTTCAATCGGTGCAGTGGAAGGAGTGAGCTACCTGGTTGTTGTGGGCATAGTGGGTTGGTCACTCTACACCAAAGCCAAAACCGGTTCTGGACTTCCCAATGGTCCTTTTGGGTTGTTGGGTGCCGTTGAAGGCCTTTCGTATTTGCTCTTGCTTGGCATTGTGGTTGTGTTCGGGTTGCAGTTCCTTGACAAGGGTTTCATTCCTGGTCCTCTCCCCGCAGATCAATGCTTTGGATAGGTTCTGCACACAAAGCATTCCATAGTGTAATATGAGCCACTACAATGCTATCCTTTTACTTCTGGATAAGCTTGTAACATGTGTCTTACAATGTCCTTTTCATCTGCTTATGCCTCTCTCTATATTTTCCTTTTGTTTCATACTATGCCTCTCTCTATATTTCTTTTTATTTAAATTATTTGTTCGGATTTCGGAATGAATTTGAGATAATGTAAAAGAAGAAAGAAAGTTAAGATGTGTGGATTAAGGTAAATAAGGTAGAAAGTGTAAAAAAAGTTTATAAAAATTTGTGAGTGATGTGAAGAGTGTGATTGAAATTGTATTTTTTTTAATTGATAAAAATGTAATTTTACACATTTGCCCTTGAGTTTAAAAATTGATAAAAAAAATTAATTTGATTGATTATTTGTGAATTATAATTGTTTTTGAGTTAAAATATTATTTTCGACAATTGAAACATTCACTACAAGAAAAAGGTGATTTAGCTTCCATATGTATGCGTGGGCTAAGTGTAGACGCGATTTTCGTGGGCCAAACTTACGCTAAAGCGGCGCAAAGTAATTTCTTTTTGACAATCCGACACATAATGGACGCATATAGATTTAAATAAATAAAAAATATTTTAGTTTGCGTACGATCGAATAGGAACCATGGGCTATAGCGCAAGCATAGTTAGAGTTTATTGATTTTATATTTATTTAATGTATAACATGGTAATAAATATTATAATTTTTACTTGTTTATTGTATTTATTTTAATTTTTTTAATATTATAATAATTTTTTAAATTTTAATAATATTGGTATATGTTAGTTAAATTAAATTGATTACGTGTTTGTTTTTAAATTATTTAAAAAAATTATCTTAAACAATTTAAAAAGAATTGAAAAATGTTAAAAAATAATAATTGAGTAAAAGAAAA